>JACCDV010475511.1_pt1 | contig 115521 bp, 137 predicted proteins | sample 7446131 | NCBI WGS metagenome assembly JACCDV01 (sample SAMN15323448, study PRJNA562643) | freshwater metagenome | isolation source: river surface water | place: USA:Blue River Watershed | collected 2017-08-17 | reverse complement strand
GTAAGGGACAAATTCTTTTTCTACGCTACTTTGTTTATTGTTGCTCATTGTTTACCTCCGAATGTTTCGTTGTAGTATTGTTCACCAGTTATTGGTAATGTACTTTCAGGATAATCAATTCCATGAACTGTTCCTTTGTTGTATGCAGTTTCAATTCTTTCCTTCTCCATTTCTTTGCACTGGTCTGCATAAGATTCTATCATTTCAAGATGTTCTTTACTCAGTAGAATTTGGTCTTTAATAGCATTTAGAAATTGTTCAACTGCCGTCTGTTGTTTATTGTTTGTCATCTCCGTAGGTTAATGGTACTTCAATTACTTGAACTCCGCAATGGTCTGCGTTATCCCAAAAAATTGAATCATCACAATTTAGAATCTCTAATAGATGCCTTGCTTCTTCTTCCGTTGTTTCTTTGGTGTTGTAGATGATGAGAGTTCTTTTTGTGGTAACGGGTGCTAAATTCTTAAGGTGTTTTTCAATCATTGATTCGTGGAATTTTTCTGGGTAATTTTTAAGGTAATCTCTAATCGCCTCAGCAGTGTTTAGCAATTGTTCTTCTGTGTATAGTTTCATTGCTCACCTCCTCCGTAGGTTATTTGATTATAGTTGTTTTCTATTGCTTGAATTTCTAGTGACATTTTTTCAAGCATTTTAATTAATTCGCTAGTTGAATACTTGATTTCGGTACCGTTGCTCTTATCATCAATTTCAATCTCAGTGTCTTTGTGTTTAACTCTGATTATCATTGCTCACCTCCTCCGAAGGTTTCGTTGTAGTATTGTTCAAAAGTGATTGGTTCGTTTTCACTTATTCCATGCCACCAAGTGTTAAAATGTTCCGTCTTGTGCATTGCTTTGGCTTTTGTTTTTAGTTCCATGTACTCGCTTACATCTATTGATATTTGAACTCTGCGAATACTTACATTTTCCCAAGCATCGCCTTTTTCTTCAAGTTGGTCAATGAACCACTCCACGCTACTTTGTTTATTGTTGCTCATTGTTTACCTCCGAATGTTTCGTTGTAGTATTGTTCACCCATCCAACTCACAAAACCATCTTCGTTGTATTTCCACCCTTTGTTAACTGCTTTGACAATTCGTTCTTTCTCCATTTTTTTGGCTTGTTGAATTAAAGAATTTTTTCTTTCACTCCAAACTCCCAAAGTTATTAGTCCTTTTGCATATTCATAATCTAAATCGAGTAGTTTTTCAATGTACCACTCTACTGCCGTTTGTTGTTTCTTATTTGTCATTCGTTATTTCAATTAATTTTCTAAGGCAAGCAAGTTCTGCTTCTTCGTAGGTTCTAAAATCACTTGCATATAAATTATCGTTTATGTTATAAGCAAAATAAATAATATCTAAGATACCATCTTCACCATAATGGTAAACAAAACTATTCAAACCATGCTTCTCTCTAAACCATCTAAATACTTGTGCATAGGTTGGTGCTGATATTGTACCTTCTGTTTTAAACCACTCAGTGTTATAATTTTTACTAGAACCAAAAATATTACTACTACCTGTAACTGCTTGTTCAGAAATTGTAAACCAGTTAATATTGTCTTCGGGAACAACAGTATAGTATGCAATACAAAGTTCATCAAATCCAAGTTGCTTTAATTCTAAAGCAAGTTCATAGGGTACAAAGTCAACTGCCGTTTGTTGTTTATTGTTCATAATTTAGATATAAGTAATTTTGTTTTGGTCGTAATTCTTTAAGTTATCTGATACCCACTTCTCATCTACTGTGTTACGATAACAAAGTATATGAACTGTAGCTGTTTGGTCAATTGATAGTCTTAACGCTCGACCTAGCTTTTGCTGCGTTTTAGGAGAACCACCAGAATAAGAGTGTAGAATGATGATATTTTTAAGATTAGGGATGTTAATACCTTCGCTTAACTGCTCTACACAAGATAGTTTAGTGATTTCACCTGTTTTAAACGCTTCTAAGGGACTATTTTTGTTCTTAGAATGTTGAGAGTCCTTACACAGTCTTTCAGCTTGATCTATGGTGTTTGCAAAGATTAATACTTTTTCCTCTTGATTGATTTCGTTAAGGAGTTTCTTAGCGTAATGCTCTTTAGTCTCAAACTGTTTTAGGAAGTTGATTCGTTGAATGTTCTTAAACATAAAAGTCTTAGAACTTGCTGCTTCTAGTTCACGAGTAATCCAATCATACTGTGCTCTTTCGCTAGTCATCCATCCTTGCTTAGTCTTAATTGTTTTGTCTTTGTTTAAGTCTAAATAGTGGACAAAGATGTGATAGTCATTAAGAATCTCGTTCTCTACGGCTTTATCTGTCTTAAATACGTACTTAATTGGGTAATATTCCATCATAAGCTGACCTTTCTCTGAGGTCAAATACTTAGGAGGAGTACCTGTTAAGCCTAAAATCCTTCCTCTATAACGAGTAAGAAAGGGCAGAGCAGTAGCCTTAAGTGAGTGAGCTTCATCTAAGATAAGAATATCATAGTCTTCTGGATCGTGTTTAGGGAGAGATAGATAAGTCGAGAATGTGATTCTGTCTAGTAGCTGAGGAAACCCAAACTTACTAGCGTCATCCATCCACGACTTAAATATATCTACCTTAGGTGCAACAACTAAGACTTTTGATTCTTTGTTTAGACAGTTGATATAATCTAAACCAATCTTAGTCTTACCTGCACCTGTTGCTAACTGTAAACCACTTCTCTTAAACATTAAAGCCTCTCTAAGGGCTGCTTGTTGTACACTGTCTCTTGTTATCATTTGTAACTTTTTAATTTGCTTACATATTCCTTATCAGAAGCATACTTTCCATCTATGTTTTTAAGATATCTAGCCTGAACATGAGCATAGCATTTGATGTTGTCTCGGTAACTGTCATAACGAGCGTACACACCAAACTTACCTGCTACATGCTTACATCTGTGATAAGTGATACCAAACAGATTTTTTGCTTGAATACCTACGTTAGATTTACCATGGTTGCTTTCTATTCTGGATTGTAAGCAAGCAACAGCAGCTAGGATTACTCCCTGCTTAGTTAACTCTGCTGTAATTCCTGAATCATTAAGAACAACATCCTTCTCAGTGACTACTTCTTTGATGATTTTAGTCTTAGTGATGATTGAGTCTTCTTTGGTGAAAGCCATAAGTAAAAGTGCTACAAAGATAACATTAATAGTTAATGATACATAGAATAATTTCTTAAAATTGGTAGCTTTTGAGAAGCTAAGGTCTTGATTTTGTTTGTAATACATAATTCTTTAATATTAAAGGTTAAACATAAATTAAGGCAACAACTATGCCAATTAGAATAATTTAGAACCTAGGGTAGGTATCTCTCCTACCCTAGATTGATGTCCTTAACGGACAATGATACTGTCTCCCTGTACTTCTACAGAAGAAATTTGGACTTGCATGATAATACCCTTAAAGTCAATAGTAAGGGTTCTTTCACTCATAGAAGTAGGCTTGTTTTCTTCCAAAGTAACTAAAGTTTCTACTTTAGGGGCAACAATAGCCTTCGAGTGACGCTTAGCATTACCTTCTACAACAGACTTCTTCTTAGGAACTAGATTGTTGTCAATAGCATACTTACGAATAGCTCTGAGAGCCTTAAGATTCATAGTAGTAGTCTTTTCAATCTTGGCTAAGCTTTTGCCTGCAGACATTAAATTAATGGCTGCTCTGTAGTCCTCCTGATTAACAGACAGTCTTCTATTGATTACAATAGACTTTTTTGGACGACCTCTTTTAATAAATGTTTTTGGAGAGGCTTGGGTTTCGGTTGTGTTTTTCATAATTATTAATTTAGGGTTTGTTTTAGATTTCGTCTTTCCAATCAATTGCTTTTACTATCTCTGCTTCTTCAATGAAAGTCTTAAGATAGTTTTTACCTACTCTCATAGTACCAAGAACAATGTCTTGTACTACTTCGTAGTCTTGAGGTACAGCTACTTCTTTAACGAAAGTAACAGTTTGGTCGATAGTAGAGCGTTCTCTTAAAGACCTTAGGTAGGTCTTTTCATCCATCATAGTTTTAACTGTGAGGTACTTGAACATTCTTCTGATTTCTCTTTCTTGGATTTTTTCTAGTTTGTCTAGATTAGACAACTGTCTTCCTTTGATTGAGAAAGCGTTAAACATTTCTTCTGCAGGCTTAACAGAGTAAACCTTTTCTGCTACCATAGTAGACTTAGTGATTCTTTTTCGCATATTATTAAGGGTTTATTTAGGTTCTTAGTTAATAGGATAAATAAAAAAGGGGAGCTTACACTCTCCCCTTTTTACCCTAATATGATATGGACTTGCCTTTATACAGAATTGAGCAAAACTGTAGTGTAAGATCGGCAATATTTTTTGCCTAATTATAGGCTTAGTAACAGAAGCAGGACTTGAACCTGCATGGTGGCTTTCCGAGAAGCGTCCTCTGATAACTTACGTTACCTCGACCACTATCCACCGCCTTTTTTAGCTGCGTCTACCAATTCCGCCATTCTGTTATTTTGCTCGTCTTTCCGAGCTGTCACCGATTTACCCATTCTTTGCATCAAGATTCGGGAACTTATGCTTTGTAGTCAGTACAGGATTGTGAACCTGTATTTAAACGGAGGTGTTTTCATACTGCGTTTAATTTCTAACTGTGTTTTTACATACAGTAGTTGTAGAAGCGTCTATACTTTTCCGCCACCTGACTATAAAAAAAGTCCCACGAGCAGATCTTACGGTATGCAGGTGGGAACTTTTGGTCTTAGAAATGGAATCCTAAGAGTGTTTAATGCAAAGATAATAAATTACTTCAAAGCATCAACTATTGCACAGAACAATCTGTCTTTCTTTTGTTGAAACTCTGGCAACTCATTGAATGGAACGATGCAAGGATGAGTCTTCTTCTCAGCGTCCTTCACCTCACCATACACCCAGCCATCATCGGTTTTGTCTTTCATCCAAGCGTTGTGTTGAGCATCTTCCTTAGCATCTGGGTTTTCTATACGAAACTTAACTCCACTAACAGCTGATTGTATTTGCCATTGTTCTGCTTCAAGCCAGTCTTTTTGGGAATAATCTCCATCTGACTCACACCATGCTTTATTTGCTTGGTGACATACTTTAGCAATCCATCCGATTTTGTTTTGCTGAGTTAGGGCATCCCACTCTTCTTGAGTTCCTGTAAATGGTGCTGTTGTCATACTAGTCTAAGATTTTACCCCATTTTTTTTGAACTTCGTATGTATCACCTGATACATACTCATTAAGGTGAGCCATTGCATCTGATACATTCTCAAAAGGAATTTGTTTGCAACCTACATGTACAACACAACCTCTGCTTAGAAATTTAATGCTGATGTCATACTGTCTAAGACATTCCTGTTTAGATGGTCTCCATTCTTTTTCCTTTGGTTGTTCCATTGGTTGGTCTTCCAATAGCTGTGGCCTAGGCATTTCTGCCATTTCTTGTTCTATCATACTTATGGTTATTTAGATTTACTTGATGTTTTTAAAGAATACAGGATCTGAGCCATAAGAGATACCTTTCCACTTCTTAATGGCTTCATACTGGAGGAATTCTGGAGTAAGCAAAGTTCTGTTCTCTTCAGCTCTAAGTTTAGCCAACTCGTTACGCTTACGCTGTTCAATGATTTGTTGGTCTAATACAGATACGTTAGTGTTTACTTCATTACGAGAGTCAATTTTAGCTTTTACTTTGGCACTAAAGTCTAGGTTAGATGAGAAATTCATTAGTTCCAATCCTTTTTCTTCAAATGCTTTCTTTACTTTGCCTTCTACAATATGCTCAAATCTTAGTGATCCTCCATTAGCCATCAAAGTATCAGTAGAGTGTTTACGTGATTCTTCTTTAATGATATCATAGATCATTGGTTCTAATACATTATCCTCTAAAGCACGCATAAAGTCACTACCTGAGCCTAAACGAGAGTTCTGGAATACTAAGTCAACTACACGATTTTCAATAGCCTGATAAGTGTACAAAGGACTAGCTGTAAATTCTGTGTTGTCTGCTGCCTTAAGTCTAAGCATCCTTTTGATAGTGGTTTCATCTCCATCTTTTTGAACAGTTTCAGTAAACTCTGCACGTTGTTCCCAAGCAGGTACTTGAAACAATTCAGTTCCTGGAGACATAACTGATACACGACCTTGCTGGCGTGAGTAATCAGACTTACCGTCTTTACCAAAGTTTTCCATCAATACTCCATAGTAGTTAGGAGCTACACGATCACATGAGGCAAAAGTCAATGCCATCAGCATTACAATTGCAATTAGGTTGAATTTTTTCATTTAGTTGGTTTTTTAGTTTTCTTTTTAGGTTTAGATTCTTCTTTTAAAGGATTAGTTACCCAATCAATAATGTCGTTTACAGAGTTTAACAAGATTAATACACTGATTATGCTGGCTAAGATGCCAATCCAGGGATTAAAGAAGTTAAATGTACTCACTAATGCAATCATTAGTGATGCTATAACAGTAAAGACTATTATAGCTCGAAGGATTACTTTGTTCATTTGGTTAGTTTTACAAATATAAGATTATAGACTGATAATAAACTATTATCAGGTTAAGGGCTTATACAGAGAAGAGAAAAGAAAAAGAAGACGTTAATCTATCCTAGTCTTATTTAATTATCTGTAAGGATTGTGACTTTATCTCCTTTATAGATATAGATAGGACCTATATATCCGTCTTTAACGACATAGGTTTTATCACAATCAGTAAGTTTATAAGAGATAATGTAATGCCATTCAGAGAACTTGATTACAAAACAATCAAGAACAACTGGTGACGGGTGTAAACCTTCGCCTATTAGATCCTCTATGAACAGAGTATCCTTATAAGTTAAGGGTAGAGTTCCTTGCATACACTTTTCAGAACTCCTAATAGGGAATAGTTGGGCTTTTAGATTAATGAAGCCACTTAAGATTAAGATTAAGAACAGTCTTTTCATGGTTGTAAAAAAGGGGAGATTTCTCTCCCCTTGTTTGATTAAAAGTAATTAGAAGTTGTTAGCCAACAAAGCCTCAAAGTAAGCGATGCTTTCTTTGGTTGATTCCAATTCAGCCTCTTTAGCATCCAATATTCCTTGAGCATATTGGATATTGCTTACATAAGAACGGTTGTCTGTAAACACAGCAGTAGGGAATACAGCTACGTTAAATGCTTCTTGAGCATCTTCTACAGCTGTTTCATCATCAACCAACTTTGCCTTCAAGGCAGCCAATTGACCGTTAATAGCACTAAGTGCTTTACGTTCTACTTTTGCAGCTACAACACCTGCTTCGTCACCCTTCAAACGGGCTGTTACTTCTTTGATGAAATTTGATACTTTTGTCATAATGTTTTGTTTTAGATTGGTTTTTTGTTTAAGTTAAATTAAGTTAAGTTAAGTTAGGTTTTGTTTTGTTTTTTAATAAGCGTCTACTACTACAAGTCGCTTAGTTGGTTTTTTATGTATAAGAACGGGTGATTGGTTGTATTGTGATAAGTCATCTTTTGACTTAGGGACAGTCTGGTGAATCTGTAGTCCAACAGTACCTAGGAAAATAGCTCCTGGATATAAAGTATCATACTCATAGAACTCTGATTCAAGCATACCATATTCAGTACCGTGAGGAGTAGTTACCTTAATTTTGTAACAATTATACTCTGGTTGAAACTCCAGGTATGCAAGAACAGTTCCCTCTTTCTTACCCTGATCACCTCCACCAAAGCAATAAACTCTTCCAAGATCTGAATGAGATTTATAGGTTACTTTATCTCCTACAGCAAACTTTTTCTCAGGTTGTTTGGCTTTTACTGGTGTTGAGCCATCATACTCATAGAATTCAGACTCAATCATAGAATAATTACAACCGTCTTTGCAAGTTACTTGTATTCCGTAACATCCATTCTCTGAGTAATAACTATTGTAGCTTGTAATAGTTCCTACAAAACCACCTTGATTTGTTCCACCGTGACGATACCTACCTCCACACTCATCTACTGACTTGTAAGTCACTCTGTCTCCTACTTTAAATCTTTGAGGTTTCATTTCTGGTTCTTTAGGTTTTACTTCGGGCTCTACTTTAGGTTCTACTTTAGGGCTAGACTTTGATTCGTATCCTAGAGTTAATATTTCATAGTCCTTTGAATCAAAAAGCCATCCATTGTAATGAAAGCTTCCGTCACTTTTTATATCAGACTTTTTGATGTCTACTGTTTGACCAAGATACTTATTCATAGATTTAACCCAGCCTTTAGGATAACCATCAGATGTATACCACTTGTCTTTAGCTTTAAACTCAGTTTCAGTAAAGAATCTAACAGTGATTATACCTGACTTAGAAGTAGTTTCTGGCTTAGGTTCTGGCTTAGGTTCTACACCCTCATGAATTACTTCATAGTTATTAGCTGCAAAATGCCAATCTTCATACCTAAAACTACTACTTCCATCGAACTTAGATTTACTAAGCTGAATATAAGTACCTAGATACTTATTCATCTCACCGTCTGAGTTCCATCCTGTAGGATGTTCTTTACCATCATAAGTATCCCAGAGATCCTTAGCCTTAAACTCTTCTTCAGTAAAGATTCTAACAGTTACATAACCTTCTTTAGGCGGAGGAATAGAGGGAGTAGAAGTCTTAGGAACTTTAGGAACTCCAGGAAGAGTAGAACCTGCAGCAGAAACAAGAGTTAGATCAGATCCATCATAAAACCATCCATGATCCTTAGCACAATATCCACCTAGATTATGTCCTGCATCTTTACGTACTTCAAAGAAAACACCTGGTCTACCACTATCTGAAAAGCATAAAATTGTTCCAACTTCTCCTTTATAAGGACCACAAGTAGGTTTTACAGTGTCTCCTACGCTAAATCCTTCTGATGTATCAGGGGTTAACTCAACTGAGGTATAATAATACCCAAATCCTTGCTCACACTGACCATCTAGACTATTTGCAGCACCTTCAAACGAATCAAATACTACACCTAAAGACTTAAACTTAGTATTAACACATAAAATACTTCCTTTTTTGTGTTTAAAAGGTCCACTACGAGGAATTACCTTATCTCCAATACTGAATAGCCCTAAGACTTTAGCATCATCTTCTTTAGGCTCTTGTTTTTCAGGTTCTACTTTAGAAACCAGTTCAAGACTTGATGGGTGATACCACCATCCTGTATCATCTGGACAATGTCCATCTAAACCGTGTCCAAGTCCTACATCTGAAGGGCATTGTACGCCTACACTACAACTGCCAAGAACTTTTACAATACATTGCTTATCCTTAAATTTATCACTGTTAGGCATAACAATATCACCGATAGTAAATCCATGCATAGACTTAATAGGATCAATAGACTCAGTAGTTTCAACAGGCTTAACAGACTCTTCATAAGGAGCTAAGATCATTTGGTTTTGTTTCATAAAGTTACATGTACGACCATCTTCATCTCGTTTTACAATCCAATACTCAGAGCCATCTGCATTTACAATAGTACCCCTTTTATTGCACCAGGTTCCAATATCTTGGGTAACAATAACTTTGTCACCTGGTTCAGGAGTCCACTTAGGATGAAGTACTTTCCAATGTTCTGCTATTTCTTCTGCAGTAGCTGGTCTGTAACCACGACCTGTAGAGGAAGATTGAGAAGACCAACTACCATCCCTGTAAACATTCCACTCACTAGGAGAGGTTTCATAAGCAATTTTGTCTATGCAACTCGGACTGAAAGGACTACCTGTAGTCCAAATAATTTTTAAGTTTGCCATTTCATTTTAGTTTAGTTTTAAGTTTAAGACATAAGAGGTTGAGCCTTTTCAATGAGATCTTTAAAGTTCTTTAAGAACTCTTGTGCAATTGCTTGTGATTCAAAAGAAAGAAAATACTCACGAGTACACCAATAATCAATTCTGAAGTGAGAGTCTTCACAGAAAATGACATACTTTTTAGTACGATGGTTTTGCCAATCAGGTTTCCATCCTTGACGATAAGCATCTCTTAATTGAGAGAGTTGAGCAAGTGCAACAGCTGCTTCTGCTTGTTTTCGGGTTGCAAAAACATTCTTGTTTACTTCTTTAGTTGCACCTTGATAATCACTAACACCAGCACAAGTGCCTATGTAGTAACCTTCAACTTTAGTCAGTTCTTCCCAAGTTTTAGGCAGTCCTTTCTTGATTTGTTTGAACACAATCTTTTCAAATGTGCTTTTCTCTTGGTCAATTTCATAACCTTCTGGAATTTCAATATTAAATGTTTTCATAAGTTTAATTAGTTTAGTTAAGTTAAGATTAAAAAACAAACTCTCTTGTACGCTCACCGTACTTATAGATTTTACTGAACATAGTTTACTGTTCACCTGTTGCGAGTGCACTGCAGAGCAGGGTCCATCACATAACACTTCGAGGCATGTATCTTATTGGGTAGCTAATCCCATAAGTCGAAGATGGTCTTTCAACGGTGCTAATCCGTCCTATGTAAGAGAGTTTGTTTTGGTATCCCACAGCAGACTCGAACTGCTTTTTCCAGGATGAAATCCTGACGTACTACCTATATACGAATGGGACAAATAGAGTCGCTTAGACTCCAATTTCTTTAGCAGAGTAATAAGCAGCAAAAGCCCTGCTTACTCCTTGCTTACGAAAGAACCTATAATACCATAGATAATCATCTACCATATTATAAGACTTTGCAATGTAATAGTTTTCTAAAAATTGATCTCTCATGATTAAATTAAGTTAAATTAAGTTAAGTTCTTCTTTAAGTTGATTAAACGGATTGTCTTTACACAGTTCTTCAAGAGACTGTTCTAGCTGTCTTTTTTGCTCTAAGTAGAAGGAGAGCCTGATATTATCGCCTAACCAGAGTTCTTCTAACTTATTCAAGTGATAGTACTCTCTCTGAATAGCCATGATAGTAAAGTTAATAGTCAAATATTCTAGTAAGCTCATTTCTCTACAGCAATTAAGTAAACAGCAATCCAAAACAATCCCCAGCAAATAAACAGAGCAACAGCTCTTACACGGTCTTTAGTTGATTCGTTCATATCTTTTTTAATTAGGTTTAGTTTATACTAGTTGGTATTATACCCTTAGGTATAAGATCCCTTAAGTAAAATTGTAATAGAAATCTAGTATCTCGTTAGATTTTACACGCTCTCTTCTGTCAGGTTGAGTTTACGCAACTATTACAATTTTTACGCTTAAGGTTAGTACTCGTCTTTCCGAGCTGTCAACCAGTGTTCATGTAAAATGCTCTTGGGTTTCGTAGTCAGGACAGGAACGATCCATGCATCTTTTGTTTGCTTTCTTTTTAGTCGGACTGTACACATCCTAACAAACAACTGCTCTTACCATTTGAGCTACCTGACTATAATTGAGGATGAGAAGTCCTCAGTGTTGTAGAGTTAAAGTTTTGCAACTTCTTCTTGAGTCCATTGTTCTCCATCTCTAGATAAACCACGTTCTCTCCAACCTTTACCGTACTTAAGATTTACTTTTTGTCTTGCTTTCCCTACAGGAGTACCTGACTTAATATCAAGTGCTATCTCCTTGCGTATAGAAGCAATTTTCTTTTCAGCTGGAGTTCTTATCCAGCTACTTGGATGGAAACAATGATCCTCACACTGAGCACCAAACATTTCTGCGTCAATTAGTTCTTCTGCTATATCTCCCATAGTATTGTTTACTTAAAAAAGGCAGTTTCAATACATGCCTAGGTATTAGTAGTACATTTGGGATTCAAACCCAAGATAGTATCCATCAGCTCAACGATAAGCAGATACTCCCATTGGGGTGCAGTCATTCGTTGATTGGGAACGTGTGTCACTTCGCCTATGTACTATTTAAGATTATTTATCTACGAAGCCAAAAGTTCGCTTAGCACTCAATAGAGCATCTTCTGATTAAAGAAGATGGTAATAAAAGAGAAGAGAGAATACATAGAAGAAGTAATCTATATAGGGGATAAATACCTTATAGTCCTCTGTTAGGGGTTTTATTATTAGTTTTAGCGTTAATTTAACTTAATGTATATATTGTAGCATTTTCTATACTGAAATAGCCTATTTTTAGGTGTTAGGAAGAAGGTAGGATGGTGTTGACCCCTACATTTTCACCCCTTCTAACCCACTTTTTCCCACTTTTTACCCCTTCAAAAGTTAAACAAAACTGCTTTTGTCTCGAAAAATACGGGGGTTAGACAAAAAAAAGTTAAACAAAACCTATTTTTAGCCTATTTCATGACAATTCTATGACAATGTCCCAATATGGTCACAATATGTTCTAATAGTGAGTGAGTAGAAAATACTCATAACTTCTTTTCTCTCCGTTAACTAAAGAAGGGGTCCGAAGACCCCTTTCATTAATCTTGTTCTGCCTCTACGGCTACAGGTGTAGCTACGTTTTCTTGGATAGCGTCCAAGTTAGCGGTTACATTCTTAACGATGATGTCTTCCATCTTTGCACTGTGAGCACGGAGGAATGACTTACGATAGATTGCTTGTCCGTTGTTAAGGATACGAGCACCTGAGCGGTCTTTCTTGTAATTACTTTCGTAGATTACAGGCTTACCTGAAGCGTCCTTACCTACAACACCTAAGCTCATAGCTTCGGCTAAGGATGTTGTTTCGATAACTTGGATGCTAAAATTACGGTTTACCAACTCTGACAGATTTACGCCTAACTGAACAGGAGAATCTTTATCACCTGAGATAGTTGAGGCATCCATTCCAAAGACATCAGCGAATTTCTTTTCACCGAACACCTGAATACAGGTCTTAGACCACTCGCTACTGTTATCAGTAAAGAGGTTCATAGGGTTGTCGTTCTGAATACCGCAAAGTACAGAGATGGAGTTTGCTTTGTTGCGCCAAGCGCTAATAGCAATGATGGGAGAAATAGATGGATTAAACATAGTACTACCGAGAAGAGAATATCCAAAGGCAATGTATAGGCAATGTATCGAACAAGGAAGGAAAAGACCACGTTAATTAAAAAGAAAGAAGCCTAAGCTTCTATCCACTCGATACCCTTATAGGTCTTTACTCTGTATTTGGTAATGATTCCGTTTACAGATAAGCGACCAAGGATTTGTCCGTATGGTAAGCGTCTGCCTACGATAGGTAATGGTTTAAGTATGTTCATAATAAAGAGAAGAGAAAAGATAGCCGAGGCTATCTTGTAATTCTCCAGTACATTCTCTCTAGTAGCATTAGCATTACACATGGTATCATCCAACCAAAAGCAAAGCTATACTCTACTACTGTAGTGAACTGCTCACCATACTCAGCAACCATTTCTGTTCTGAAGTATTTTATCATGAACATTCCTGAACTCATCCACATAATACCACTAACTGCCGCAAAGGCAATCAGTGCAATCTCTATTATTCTTTTCATAAGCAAGAGAAGAGAAAATTGGAAGGCTTAGAACCTTCCAAAACTCCTGTAACTGTTAGCTGCATCCCTGAATTGGTCTCTCAACCAGAATAAGAACACCCCTGTCATACAACCAATACATACTACAATGAAAGCATCCACGACAGTTTCTTCTTTCTCCAAGTATTGACAAGTACACAACAACACAAGTACAACTACACCAAGACCTACACTACACAATGTAGCTAGTCTATCATATTTTTTAGCTAGTTCATTCATCATACAGAGAAGAGTTTATCTGAGTTAGTTTTTAGACGGGGGTACAGCGACCTGTTTTTTACAGGACGGGGGGTTGGATGTAGTATCCCCCACCCTCTCATAGATATAAAGTGATAGGGGGGTCTAAAAAATTTTGGAAAATTTTGGGAAAAATTCTAATGAAGGAAAAATTTGTTTTAGACTTATCTTTGGGGTATGTATGTAGATCACTTAAAAGAACACAGCTTGATACAAGGACTTTTGAAAAGACTTCCTAGAGTAGATCCTTATGTAACCCTTGCGATAAATGTCTCTCCTGATTACTCTTCTAATGTGACTATGCAAATAGCCCATCATCTGTCAGAGGGAGGGAAGATGTTAGACTTGTTTCATTTGGATGTTCCTTACCCTGGAGAAAAAAGAGATAGTTACGAGTTAGAGTTTAAGCGAGGTAGTATTACTTTTCCTTACAAGTACGATAAGATTATCTTATGTGAAGCAGCAGTTCTCTCTGGTAATAATTACACTTGGATCAAAGAAAGACTTTTAGACATGGGTTATGAAAATGATGACATCATCACAGTAGCTCTCCTAGAAATGAACTCTAGTAAGTTTAAGTGTGACTTTGTAGGAGAGTATGTGAGTGATATGCCAGAATTCTACTGGGAGAGATATAATAAAAACTGGGACTAGGTATAATAGTTAGACTAGTTTAAGTAATTAAACTAATTAAACTAATTAAACTAATTAATAGGTTCTGATCAGCCTAATGATCTCCTCTTCTGTTTTTACCCAATCATGTTCTATTGCTTTGGTTACTGTGTTTTCTATCTCAGCGATTAATCTAAGTTCTTTAGAACTTGCTAAGTTTCTCATTCCTGTAATGTGTTCTCCGAATACTCTCATGTTTATTTCTCTGGCGTACTTAGGGTAGTCAGGGTTTCCTAGAACACGACTAATAGCACCGTTCATGGGTTTGAACTTATCTCCTGCATCCATTCTATCAAAGATAAGCGAATCAGTTAGCCAGATAATTACTTTAGCATAAAGCATAGGATTAAGTTCCATTGCTAGAAGAGTCCAGATGTAAGGATCGCATACTACGTTTCTATTTGTTCCTCTTCCTGTGGTCTTCCATACCTTTAAGCCTTTAAGCACATTTATAACTCCTTGATTATTAACAAGTTCGATAAAAGCGGGTACACCCGTTTTTATGAGATCTTGTTCGTTAAGTAGGTGATATACTTTTAGTTGAATAGGTTCATACTGTAGGATGTCATTAATCCTCCTATCATTCCAACCATGTATCCACCTAGCTCTTTCGTAGGCTTGTTGAAGGTCTGTTACAGACATAAATCCGTTTTTTGTTTCTTGTCTTACTGTAATCCCAAACACTTCCCTGTCTGTGGATTTCATTGTTACGTTTGTTTTCATTACATTTATAAGTTTGTGTGTACAAATCTATGAATAAAGTCCCAATAAAGCAACCCTTTTAGGATCACCTAAGTTACTTTACTTATTTTTAAATAAGATTATCTTTGTAATCAAATAGGTTGAATAAATTAGATGAGACAGTATCCTGATTTTTGGGGAAATGGCTATGTTACAGAGTTAATAGAGGCTATCTTTAAGGCTAGGTCTGAGAGGACTTATATTTCTGGATACGATGTAAGCGTACTAAGGAGTCAGAGTTTTGATTCTTATAGCCCTATTAAGGGAGATTTTTACATAAATGGTAGCAAGGTATATCTGACTCTTAGAAAGGGCTATAATGGCCTCTCTGTGCCTTTTACAACCGAGTTAATAAGCGAGAACAGACCTGCAGGGAACTTAAGGTTTGAAGGACCTATAGCTGAGCCTCGTTTTATTGGAGCAGACGTCTTAACTTTAACGTATATTAGGAACTTTTTGTTAATGACAGAAGACGGTAAACTCCTAGTACAGGAGTAACAAGAATAACCTAAATTTAAAATAAAGTAAACTAAAATAAAATGAATATATCAGGCGAAGTAGTAAGAACCAGTCAACTACCAAAAAAGACTCTAGGACTTAACGATTCTTTGGTGGCTTTAATGAGTTCTCCCCTAGAGACGGTGACTGTACCTGTTTCTGACTTTGTATCTTTTGTTGCTACTCAGCTACTGACAGCGAGTGCGGATAGTCTAGATTCAGTAACTACTGTAGGAAACACTACTGCAAATACAATCACTATTGGTGGAGCTACTTCTCCTTACTACCAATTAAACACTTTGTCTCCTGGAACTCAGGCAGTAGGTAGGTTTGTTTGGAACGATGTAGACGGAACTGCTGACTTAAGATTAAAAGGAGGAAACGTCACCCTACAGTTAGGTCAAGAAACTGTTGTAAGAGTTGTAAACAAAACAAATGCTAACTTACTCGAGTCTGAGTATAAAGTAGTAAGAGTTAGAATTGCCTCAGAGGGAGGTGCTCAAGGTCAACGTTTGGCTGTAGTTTTGGCACAGGGAAACAACGATCCCGACTCTGTCACGACTTTAGGAATCGTAACGGAAAACATTAATAACAACCAAGAAGGTTTCATTACTGTCTTTGGAAACGTTAGCGGAATTAACACAACAGGTTCTCTTCAAGGAGAAACTTGGGCAGACGGAGATGTTCTTTTCTTAAGTCCTACAACTCCTGGTGCTTTAACTAAAGTTAAGCCAGTTGCTCCTAATCACACCGTGGTAATGGGTTACGTAGTCTACGCTCATCAGAATAACGGAAAGATCTTTGTTAAAGTAGATAACGGTTACGAGTTAGAAGAACTTCATGACGTACTTCCAACTCCTTATGTAAATAACGGAGTTCTTTACAGAGACACAACTGCTAATCTCTGGAGAAGTGCTACTATTTCTACTCTTTTAGGATACACTCCGAGTAACGCAAGTGGTACTACTAATTATCTTTCTAAGTTTACAGGAACTACTACTTTAGGAAACTCGTTAATTTATGACAACGGAACTAATGTCGGAATAGGAACCACCTCTCCTACAGATAGACTTCATATCGTTGATGCTAGTAATGCAAATATCTTTGCTCGTGTAACTGCTAATGGCACAAACGCTTCAGCAGCTTGGGTAGCTCAAAACGACCAAGTAGATAACGTAGTTTATAGAGTGTTTGGTTCAGCGGCTACAGGAACCCAGATGGGTATTTCTTTGGCTAGAAGCGCTTCATTGCTTGCTAACTTGGGCGGAACAGGGTCTTTCGTAGTAGGTACCTTCTCAAATACTGACTTTATTTTAGGTACAGCAAACACTGAAAGAGCTAGGATAAACACTTCAGGTAATTTCTTGATAGGAACTACAATCGACGCTGGTTATAAGCTGGACGTAAATGGATCAACAAGAGTTGTTGGAGGTACTACAAGTGCAGATACTCCATTTATTATTAACAACAGATTCCGATTTAAAGGAGACGGTGTTCTGCAGTATGGGAGTGCTGCTGGGCACGGTAGGTTAACTTGGGACAATAGCGGTGTATATTTTGGTGGATTAAGTGGTTATGGAGTTGGGTTAGGAGCAAATACAACAACAAACCATTTATTTATAAATACTTCGGGTAACGTTGGCATTGGAACAACTACTATAAACTCTAGTGCGTTATTTCAGGTAGAATCTACTACTAAAGGTATACTTGGTCCAAGATTGACTACTGCTCAGATTCTTGCTATCAGTACTCCTGCAGAAGGACTCTACGTCTACAACACGGACTTAAAAACCTTGTGTTTCTACAACGGAACTGCTTGGCAAAAAGTAACCTCTACTGCAATGTAATAAACAAACAAATAAAACAATGGCAACAAAAATTCAAACCGTTACTGTACCCGCACGAGGTGAGGGTAAGTACTTTACAATCAATGCTTTAACTTTTCCAATGAATGCAACTTCTATTACATTCTATTGGCAGATTCTAACCGAAACCTTCGAGACTCCAGAAGAAGGAGAACCAGTTTCTAAGCCAGGTAGTAGTATCCTAGACGGTAATCTTTCTATGGGTGAAGACATTATCGCTACTTGGGGTAATGACGATTCTGTAGTAATTAACTGGGCTTTGGCAGAACTGGGACTTACTGCAGAGTAAGTTTAAGACATTCTGTCGTATCTACCCAAAAGGTATTATATTTGTATTAAACCAATCAAAATATTATGACTAAGCTTACAGAACAGGAAATCGAAACTATCAAAGGTTTCCAACAACAGACACAGAACATCATCATGGATTTGGGTAAGATCGAAATCCAACTGATTGATTTAGAGAGTGTTAAGTCTCAGGTTAAAGAGGCATTGACTCAAGTGGTTAAAGACCAGAACGATTTCTTCAAGACAATCGAAGAAACTTACGGTAAAGGTCAGATCGACTTGGAAAGTTTTACACACATTCCTGCAGAAGCTCCTGAAGCTAACGAGGTTCCTGTAGTCCCTTTTACAGACGCAGAGATCTTGTAATAAGACTCATTTAGATTCATTTAGATTAATTAGTAAGTTATTTTAGTGTAAAGAACCCTCAGAGAAGTCTGGGGGTTTTTTGTTTTAGATCATTTGACTTATTTTTTTAAAGAATTATCTTTGAAACTAACCAACCTTTTCTCATCAATTATATGAAAGTCCGAAGTTGCATTGTACCTACTGACAGACATACCGATAATGGTGAGTTTATTCCTGTTAATCTCTCTTCCGCTAGTTAAGTGGTTGATTGAGGATTACGTGCTAACTCTCAGAGTACTAGACTCTGCTAATTTAAAAAAAGGTAAATATATTTATATGAAATTTGTAAGTTTTATTGGAGGTCTTTTCAAGGATGAAAAGGGCTCTGTTTCTATGAAACGTCTGTGTGGCTTGGTTTGTACTATCACACTGTGCGCTACTTTGTACGTTAACTCTTTTACTGAGTCTCACTTTGCTCCCTCTACTCCATTGGTAGATGCTGTTGCTTTGTTGGCTTTTGGTTGTTTGGGCTTGACTTCTGTAGAGAAGATCATGAAGAAAAAGGAGGACTCTTCTGAGGCATAATTATGAGTTATACTAGAGAACAAATTGAAGCAGCTGTTAAAGCTAAAGGTTATAAGTACTTTGAGAACGGAGATTTTAACGTAAACATCATTGGTGTACGTAATTCTTCTACTGGTACTAAAGTAACTAACGTATTTGATGATCACTTGACCATTTCTTACAAAGAAGGTGGTGAGTGGAAATTTAAAATCTGGCCTGCTACTACAGACCCAGGAACTAAAGGAGTTAAAGAATTCCACAACGCACAAGGAGTTGCAAGACTAGTACCTGGTCAATACCCAGGTTCCCACCACATTAACCTACACCAAGGTAAATACGAAGCTCTCAAGCAGAAAGCTAATGTAAAGGTTTACCGTGATGCAAATAAAGATTTAAACTATGATGAAACAAAAATTACTGAAGGGATTTACGGCATTAATATCCATAAAGCTGGTGCTGATTCAACTTATGTTGAAAACTGGTCAGAAGGGTGTCAAGTCTTTAAAAAGTCAGCAGACTTTGACGCATTTATGGCAATCTGTAAAAAAGCTGCTTCCTTAGGAGGTAACTCTTTTACTTATACTTTGATTGAATCTAAAGACATTAAATAATCATGACTGCTAAGAAAGTAACATCTAACCCCTTACCTATTAGCTTTGAGCAATTCAAAAAGAATCCCGTAGCAGGTGTAGCATTTATTGCACTTGCTGGGATTACTTATCTTTACTATGATCTACGTTCTGGTTATGTAGGCCAGATTGAAGCTAGTAACAAGAAGATTGAGATGCTTGATGTTAAGATGGATAGGATGGCAGCTGCACTTAAGAAGTCTGATAGTGCACTCTCTGCAGCTATTACTGAGCTGCGTATCATTAACACAATGAAAAGATTCTAATTAAATGAAAAACCTATTAATTGTATTTACTATTTTCTTTTTGGCTGTTCACTTAGCTATGCCTTTGCGTGCTGTAGAAACTCCTCCAGTAGATGAGTTAGAATTGATGCTTAAGAAGCTTGAAAACAATCTTAAGGTTGCATCAGCTGTAACATCCGTTGCTAAGGCAAAAGGAGAGGCTCTAGTGGAACAAAAAGTCGAAGAGAAGAAAGAGCTTCAAGAGGAACTAGTTGTTGCCTCAGAAGAGCTTAAAATCGTTTCTGAGAAGGTAGAAGTATTCGCTACTAGAATGATTGAAGTAGGACTTGACACCACAGTCTCTGTAGTAAACTTTAAAGAGGAAGATAACTTTGTGTTTAAAGGCGCACTCTACGATGAGTGGTTAGAGTACAAAAAAGCAGGTGGTGAATCTGACTTTGAGTACTACAGACTCTACAAGAAATAATTATTAATCCTCTTTTTTCTTAGGAGCAGACTTCTTACGGGGTTTGCTCTTTTTCTTTTTAGGGATTTCTACTTCAGGACTTACAGTAGGGTTTCCAATCTCTTCTGCAATTGCTACAATCTCTTCTCCTGTAATAGGTTTTTCTTCTTGGACATGGGTAAGGCTTACTTCCTCCGAGAAATCCTGTTTCATGTAGGTGTTTTCAAAGTAAGCTTTGTCTCTTTGTTCTTGTTTGTAAGCAAGGAAAACTAAAACTAAAAGAATTAAAAGTAAAATAGAAATAAATGCTGTATTCATATTTGTTGGTTTAGTGGTTTAGTGGTTTAGTAAAAGGAAAAGAACATAGTTTTAATCCTTCCGAAAATTTCTTCTCAGAGTGCTATTACTGTTAAAGTTTATTATGTAGTTGTTTTTACGCCCAAATAGCTTCTCCGAGGGATAATGCTAAGTCTCTGTTCTGTCCACTTATTGCCTACAGTCTATTAGTCGTAGGTCAGAGTACTACATATTTCACTAGAACATTTTGACACTATCGGAGAAAACCAATTTCACCTCCAAGGGCTACTCTCACAATCCGACTTCTAGCAGACTAATTTTTCATCCTCATCTGCGAACACTTTAGAAGTGGTGTCGGTAGCAAAAGTAATATGACTTTGTGTAATTGGTCTGGGATGTGAATAGTTTGTGAAAATCTTAGCGAAAGATTAGAGTCCTGCTGCTGCCTGAGCATGCATATAATCAGTTTGTTGCATAGGTTCATCGTTATCTAACAAAGAATCTATAGCTAACTCAATATATTCCCACAGCATTTCTTCGTTATACTTCTTTCTGTAAGTGTAATCTTTGAAGCCTTGATACAGTGCAACCTTAAATCCTCCTATGTCTCCTGCTATTTTAACTTCTTCGTCTTGCAGTGCGAGGAGAAATATATCGAATACTTCTTCTAGTGTCGGTTTCTTAGTCTTCTCCATTGCCATAGTAGTATTGTTTATACAAATATAAACTTAAATAGACTTTTGTCTATAGTGTTCATCTAATTCTTATTAACCAATCCTAGCAAATAATAACTACTTAAGTTAAATTTTGCTCTAATACGTATAACATTCTAGGTTATCAGTGTTCTAAACTTAACATTTAACTTGACTTTTTTTGTTACAATAGTATATTTGTTTAGCAAAAAACAAACCCAACCAATGAAAGTAGCACGTAGATATGAAGAAGGAGTCAAGTTACATCAAGCTTATATTGATGTATTGCTTAGGCTTGCAGGTTACAGGTTATCAGACTTGTATGTTAGTATATTAGCCCATAGTTCATACTACGGAACTTTAGACAAAAAAGTAAAAGAAAGGATCTCTAGTGAGTTTGACACATCAATCCAGGTAATATCTAACGGTATTACTAAGTTAAGGAAAATGGGCATCTTAGAAAAAAACACAGTCAATAAAAGATTGTGTCCTACTAGCAAGCAAGGTGTCACACTCACTCTAGTTCTTTCTACCCAAGAGAACAAAGTAGAAACCAAACAAACAGCAACAGCTTAATCAATGAAGTCAATAAGAGAGAAATACGATAGTATAGAACTTAAGACCTATGCGGCTTACTCTGACGTTGCTAAGACTCTTGGTATGACTAATGATCAAGTAAGTACTGTTTATGAGTGGTATCTTAAGAAGACCATCGAAGACATTAAAGATCTTCCTACTGTAAAAGTAAGACTCTCTGGACTCGGAGTGTTAGTGTTTAATCCTAACAGAGCTATTAAGATAATCTCTAAGAAAATCCGTTCAGAGTATTTGCTTACCCAAGAACCCAGAGAAGATCTAACAGCACTCAGAGGATACGCTAACTATTACATGTTGGAGTGTTGGATTAAAATGCTAGACGATAGATACCAAAGAGGACTATCTAAAAAACTTTACATACCTGCAGTAGTGCAGTACATGGATAACCAAATATTAGTACAAAAACAAAACCACAAAAATTTATATGAATCCTTACAAAGAGTACATGGCCCTGAGCCTGAAGGGGCTAAAGAACTTGGACAAAGTCTTGCAGGGAGTAGCAACGAAAACAGCGAATCAATTTAAGCTACTAAGTGATGAGAAACAGAACATTATCGCAGAAAGAATGGATATTTGTATCAAGTGTCCCTACAATTCAGCAAACGCAGTCACTTCCCCTGAGTACCTACAACTTACGGGCAAACACTACGTCACCTCAAGGTCAGAGCTACACTGTTCGTTTTGTGGTTGCGTCTGTACCTACAAAACAGCGTCTCTTTCTTCGGATTGCGGAATAGAGACTTGGAATGCGGAACACCCCTTACATAAAATAGATTTAAAATGGAAAAGCACAGACAAGTAACAAAAGTAACAAAGTCAACTATTAAGAATAGTTGCGACAAACGCCCTGGCAGCAAGTGTGGAGTTCAAATCTACTTCTTGCCTGCTGACAAACCTTTAACACAGGTTTCTTCTAAAAAATAAGATGATGGACAACCAACCAAATACCAGTCAGCCTTATGTATCTGCTACAATCCAAGATAACTTATTTGAATCATTTAAGATTTTCTGGAAAGCAGGTTACTCCTATAGTAAGACAGGTAGAGACGAAGACTTCTATGCACGTGTGCTAGAGGACGCTATGAATCTACCACAACATGAATTTTTAAAAAAGTACTCAGATGGCCGTTAAAAAATTATCATACATATCCGCAGAACTCGAGTGGGCAGAACAACGCCTAACTGAGTGGAGGGCTTATATTGACAACAATCCTATCAACTCTTTGAAAGATCGGATAGAATGGAAGCCAACAGCCAAAGGAGGAACTATGCCTATGGTTATCGCTAGTCAAGAATCTCAAATCAAATCCTTAAGAGACACTATGAAAGAATACTTAGCTCTTTTAGAAGTAGTTGATAGGTTGAGAGAGAAAGAAGAACAAAAAGCAGAAGCCAGAGGTTCTCAAGAGATCAATGGTAAGATGAAACAATTTAGTTAATAGTTATGTATCCAAATCTAGAAAGTCCTGAATTCCTAATCAACGTACACAGTCTCCCTGAACCTGATTCAGAGGAGTATACTGCGTTTTGGGAAAACGAGGACAAGAAGATTACAGAGGGTGTGACTATTAATGGATTCTACTTTTCTCCTTTTATTTATTGGCACTTAAACTACTGGTCTATTTATATAGACACTATGATAGGTAAGCGTCAAGTTCGTAAGCTAGATAAGCCTCAGTTGTGGGACACCTACTTAGCCGTAGACGAAACTATTCACAAAGCTGAAAACCACGAAGACGGAAAGAAGGGTGTTGTAATGGTAGGATCTCGACGTATCTCTAAGTCAGTTCTTACTTCTTCTTATATGGCTCACAAAGCTGTAACACAGAAAGGATCTGATAACCTTATTTCTGCCCTTAACCAACCTGACTTAAAAGTAATTACAGACTACGTAGACTTAGGTCTTAGAAACCTTCCTGACTACTTTAGATTCCCCCGTATTGAGGATGACTGGAAGAAGCAGGTAACTTTAGGTTTTAAAGACAAAAAGACTAACGCTCGTAACGAATGGTCTAAGTTCCACGTGCGTAACTTTGACGAAGGTAACAATACAGAAGCTGCAGCAGGTCTTACTCTATCTTCGTTTCTTTTGGAAGAAGGGGGAAAAGGAAAGATCCTTAGTTGTTTAGCGGCAACTACTCCGTGTTTTGACAGTCCTTATGGATGGCGTTGTTCTCCTTTTGTTATTGGAACCTCGGGAGATATGAGTAAAGCTGCTGACCTAGAAGAATTGTTTAACAATCCAGAAGCCTATAACTTTCTTCCTGTTGAAGCTAACGAGTCAGGAAAGTCTTATGGATTGTTCATTCCAGGTACACGTTCTTTGAAAGTACCAAAAGAAGAAAAGTCTTTAGGTCTTTATCTAGGCAAAGAAGATCCTTCTGAGTTAGATCTAATTAAGATCTGGGTAGCAGACGAAGAAAAAGGAAAAGAACAGATCCTTAAGTCTAGGGAACAGATTAAAAAATCTAGTGGATTAGAAACTTACTTGAAAGAAGTAATGTACTACCCACTTACTCACGAAGAGTGTTTCTTGGAACTCTCTCAGAATATTTTCCCCGTAGATCTACTCCAAGAACAGTTACAAAAATTAACAGCTCAAGAGATCGTAGCAGACAACGTAGAACTCTACACAAACTCCGAAGGAAAGATCAGACATAAGTTTACAGATAAGAAAGCCGTTACAGCCTTTCCAGTGAAGCCAACTGATAACATTGAGGGTTGTGTACAGATTTGGGAATATCCTGTCTCAGACGCTCCCTATGGGCTTTATACAGCAGGAACTGACCCATATAAACAGTCACAAGCTCACTACTCAACTTCTTTAGGTTCTACTTACATCTATAAAAGGGTTCATAATCTTTCAGGTGAGGGTTGGCAGAACATGGTTGTTGCTTGCTATACAGGTCGTCCTAAAAAGATTGAGACTTGGTACGAGACTACTAAGATGCTTCTTAAGTATTATAATGCTAAGACTCTTTGTGAGAACATGGACTATGGTTTTATCCAACACTGTGTAGATAAAAACGAATCTCCTAGAGTTCTAGAGAAGACACCTAAGTTTCTAAACGACATCCACCCTAACTCTACAGTTAATCGTGACTACGGTATTCACATGACTAAGGACATTAAAAACTATCTAATGTCTCTTATTATCGAATATATAACCGAAGTAGTAAGTGTAGAACGAGGAGAAGACGGAGAGATTATAAACGAAAGACTTGGAGTAACTAGACTTTTAGACCCTGTGTTGATTAAGGAATTAATTAAGTTCACACCTAAGTTGAACGTTGACCGAGTAATCTCTTTTGGATTGACACTAGCTATGGCTAAGTCTTTAAACACTCAAGTTATCATTTCTAATACAAATGACGACAACAGAATCAACGCTTACTTCAGAGAGAAGAAAGGACAGTCACTATTCCGTACAACCTCCTCTCCTTTCAGATACTAAAACTAAATAAAACAAATATACTAAGATGATCATTGAAGCACTTAAAGAGTACACAGATCCAGTAAATCACGCTTACTTCTACCCAGAGCAGTTTATATCTGTGTCTGAGAAGGAAAAAGAACAATGGATTAAAGGTACTATGGACTACTTTGCAAACATTGCTTTTGCACAGTACAAACAGAATATACAGTTTAGAAAAAACTACAGACTGTTGAACGGAGAGTTTAACTTCTCTGACTACACTAACAATGCAGAGATCCAGGAATTGGTAAGTTATCTTAACGATACCCCTGACCAAGATCCAGATGTACCCCAGCATTTGAAGCATTACCCAATAGTTAACCCTCCTGTAAATCAGTTGAAGGGTGAATTGATTAACCGTCCTCACAAGTATAAAGTAAAAGCTGTAGATGACGAGGCAGTTAATGAGACTATTGACTTTCGTACAGAGCTTATTAAAGAACACTTTCTAAAAAAGCTCCAAGCACAATTAGAAGGACAGGAGATTGATCCAGAACAAGAGGCTCAGATGCAGCAAGAACTTCAGGATAAAATTCTTGATTATACTTCAGTTGCTGAGGAATGGGGAAATAAAACTCTTAATGCCCTTAAATATCATTTTAACTTTAGAGAGAAGTCACAACAATCTTTCTTAGATTTCTTGGTAACAGGTAAAGAGTTTCACCACTTCTACCCTGATAACTCTCGCTTAGGGTTTAGTTATAAAGTAGAAAACCCTTCTAACGTATGGTACTTAGCAAATAGAAATGCTCAGTACTCTTCTGACTGTTGGGCAATAGGACTTATTGAAGTTCTTTCTATGACTGAGATTGTAGATCGCTACAATTTAACAGGAGAAGAGGTAGAACATTTGAAGAATCGTTCTTTGCAAAACCTTCGTAATAACGAGTACACTCCTATGGCTCCTGCTCTTCCAGATCCAAATGATCCTCTATGGCAGTTGACATTTGAAAACGTAGGTGACTTTGCTAACGGAGGTATTGATACTAACGTATTCTCTTTTAACTCTCAGCATGCTTATACAGTAATTACGGCTTACTGGCAGTCTAAAAAGAAAATCTACAAAAGAACTTACCTAGATGAGGATGGATTCCAACAAGAGATGTTTGTCTCTGAGGATTACAAGATGGACAAAACTTTAGGCGATGTCAGCCTTGAGGAGCTTTGGATTAACGAGTGGTGGAGAGGTATTAAGATTGGTGCAGACATTTATGTAAACATCGAACCCCTAGAGTTTACTCAGAGTGCTCCTATCGTTGGTATTATTAACACTTCTAGAAACACACAAGGTAAATCTCTCTTAGATCTTCTTAAGCCTTATCAGATTCTTTATAACATCTGTATGAACCAGTTGTGGGAGTTGCTTGAGAAAGAAATTGGGGTTGTATTCTTGGGTGACTTGAAGGTTGTTCCTAAAAAAGACTCTCAAGATCCTATCGAGACAATGCTTTGGAATGCTAAGAACAGAGGTACTCTTTTGATTGACACTTCAATTGAGAACACAGGAGGAGCAGTACAGTTTAATCAGTTTAATCGTATTGACTTAACTCGTTCTCAGGAGATCCAAGCACGTATCCAATTAGCTCAGCAACTTCGTTTAGAAGCTTATGAACTAGTGGGTCTTACTCGTCAACGTCTAGGCAACTCTCAGGCATCTGATACAGCTACTGCCGCTAATAATGCTTTGATTCAGTCTTTTGCTCAGACAGAGACTTGGTTTGCTTGGCATGATAACATCTTGCAGAAAGTTTACCAGACTATCTTGGATATGGCTCAGTACATTGAGTTGCAGAAACCTACTTCTACGCTTAACTACTTGAACTCTGAACTAGAGACAGTATTCCTAAGAGTAAGTAAAAATGAACTTCTTAGGGAACTATTTGTATTTGTTTCTTCTTACGCTGAGGATAAAGTAACTCTAGAACAGTTGAAACAGTTGGCTCAACCTGCTATGCAGAATGGAGCAGAGCTTTCAGAGATGGTAGATTTGTTTACAGCTAACTCAGAAAGAAGTCTTCGTAAGACTTTAGGTGATGTTCAGAAACGTAAAGAAGCTATTCGTCAACAAGACCAAGCAATCAAGCAACAACAGTTGGAACAGCAACAAGCACAGTTTGAACAGAAGATGCAGATGGATGCAGCTCAGAAAGCAGAAGATGCACGTAGAGAGGATATGAACAAGCAGCTTGATCGTGAGAACAGACTTCAAGTAGTACAGCTTCAAGGTATTGCTAACGAAGGTTCTTATAATCCTGAAGTAGATACTACAGGTCTTTTGATTCAACAGACTAAGATGGCTCAAGAAATCTCTAAGCAAAGTTTTGATAAAGTAGCTAAAGATAAAGAGCTTAGTTTGAAGGAAAAAGAACTTGCACTGAAGGAGAAAGACATCGACAATAAGCTGAAAATTGCTCAAACAAATAAAAATAAATACGATTCAGGCTCAAAAAAGAAATAAAACTAGGGATTTATGATACAAAAATTGGGGGTTTTCTAGTCTAAAAACCCCCATTTTTAACTTTTTGTATATATTGTATCATATCTACTTAATCTCTTGTGTTAATTTTTAAAAATATTACTTTTGAATTAAACCAAACTAACCATTATGCCTATTGACAGTTCATTAGAGAACTTAGAGTTCTTTGACAGTTTTTCCGTGGATGATCCTCTAGATTTAGATGATAATACTCCACAAGACCCTAACGCAAACGTCAAACCTGACATTCTAGGTGGTGAGGATTTCGATCCCCTAGCCGACGAAGAGGAAGACGACTTACCAAATCCCCCTGCTCCCAAAGCTCCTGAACCTGAAGACGAGGAAGAGGAAGAAGAAGAGGAGGAAGAAGACTTGGAAAGTGATGATGATGACGAAGAAGAAAACTACTTTGAAATCTTTGGTAAAGGCCTAGTTAAAGCAGGAATGCTTGATGTAGCTGAAGACGAAGATATCGAGTGGAACGAACAAACGTTCTTGGCTAAGATGAGTGAAACCATCGAAGACCGTGCTTGGAATCAGTTAGAGGAAATGGCAGTAGAAACCTACGGAGAAGCAGGAGTACAGATGATCGAAGATATCTTCATCAATAAAGTCCCTGTTCAAGAATACCTCCAACGATTTGCTAATGAGCAGATTGTAGAGAATGTAGACTTGAGTGTGGAAGAAAACCAAGAAAGAGTTTTCCGCTTATACCTAGCTAAGACAGGAATGGATGAAGACGAAATCCAAGATCAACTTAACTACGCTAGAGACAATGATCGCTTAGAAGCGTACTCTCAAAAGTATCACGTAAAACTGATTGAGAAGATGCAACAGGAAAGAGCAGCACTTGCACAAGAGAGTGAAGCACGAGTACAAGCGATGAGACAGAAAGAAGAAGAAAGAGAACAGTTATATGCAGACGTATTAGATAAAGCAATTGCTTCTGGTACTATTGAGGGATATCCCTTGAATGAACAAGCTGCAAATGAACTTTTTGATTTTGTTCTTTCTAAGCCTCACGTTCTTCCTAACGGACAACGTATTAGTGACTTTGAATACAAACTTGCTAAAATGCGTCAGGAAGATCCAAGTAAGTTCTTAGCCGTAGCTAAACTTGTTCAAAGCGATTTGGACTTGACTCCAGTAAAAAGGAAAGCTGTAACAGAGGAAACAAACACTCTGTTCAACGACCTTAAAACCAAAAGTAAAAAATCAACGAAGGCAGCGAAGTCTAACGATGACCTGTTTTCTAGATATTTTAAATAAAAAAACACAAAACAAAAAATAAATTACTATGCCTAATCAAAGTATTCCAAGAGTCAACGGGAGAGTTATAGCTAACGCTCACATGACAAGCTCATTCTATTCTAAGAATGGTTTGGGTAAATTGACAGACAAGAATTTTGTTGAAACTATGTTGCGCACTAAGCCTGACCAGTATGACAAAATGATGATCCGTCTTTTCACTGACACCAAATTGTACAAAAACGACTTGGTAGACCTCGTTATGAAAACTGGTAAGCCTTTCATGGTTAACGATCCTAACGGTGTTTTCACTTACAAAATTAAGAAGCGGGCTGAATTGCCTAAGGTTGTTGTTAACTTGGCTTCTTCTATTGCTAAGCCTGGTATTGACGGTCAAGAGTTCGAATTGGTATTTGACAAGAACGTATTCGTAACTAACGATATCGTTACTGCTCACCGCTACGAACAAGAAACCCAAATGCAGGTTGTTTCTGAAGGCGAAAAGTATCAGAACGGTTTCAAATACAAATTCCGTGCTGTAGGTGCTTCTTCTGCTGACTTCGTTAACCAACGTTTCTTGCAAGTAGGTACTGAGTACTTCAAGATTGGTAACATCTTGGGTGAGTACACCACTTCATTCTCTAGCTTGGGATTGTTCGATGGTAACTTGGAAGTTATGGCTGATGTATTGCAACAGTATGGTGTTGAACACACTATCACTGACTGGGCTGATGCAACCAAATTGGGTATGCAGTCTGACGCTTCAGGCAATCCTTTGGACATCACTTACTACTCTGTAACTGATCCTATGGCTCAAGGCGAAAAGACCAAGATTGTTGGTTGGGAGCCTACCGTATCTCGTTTGTTGCGTATGGAAATGATGCGTATGAAGGCTAACACATTGATGTGGGGTCGTCAAGGTAACGCTAAAGATGAAAAAGGTCGTCCAACTCGTGCTAAGCAAGGTTTGTGGCAGCAACTTCACTTGGGTAACGTTATCTACTACGATAAAGGTCAGTTCTCTTTGAACTTGATTCGTTCTGCAGTTGGTGACTTGTTCTACAACCGTGTGTTGATTGCTGATCGTAGCGTTAAAATCTACACCAACCGTTCAGGTATGGAGTTGGCTTCTACTGCTATCCGCAAAGACTTCAACGGTCAGAACTTTACTGTATCTGCTGATAAGTTCTTGGATGGTAAAGAGCGCACTAAGCAAGGTTACGCTTTCCAATTCGATCACTTCATGACCACCGAAACTGGTCCTGTAGAATTCGTAGAATTGGAACAGTTGAACGAGCATGCTACTTTCTTGGAGTTGGGTCCTAACAAGAAGACTCCTCCAATCTTCATTATCTTGGACGTATCTGGTCAAGATGATGCTGGTATCCGTGAAGTAAAGTTGGCTACTCGTCCTAACATGTACTACCAGTACATTGCAGGTTCAGTAGGATTTGGTTCTCAGCAAACTGCTATCGCAAGCAAAGATCCTTATTCAACTTACATCATGAAAGACTTCGCAGGTATCTTCTTGGAAGATCCTACTAAGACTGTGATCATCAAAGAATTCCCACGTATCTAATTACGTTTCTAAGAAGGAGGGGGTGAAATATCCCCCTCCCAATTAGATAAAGTTTAGAACTAAAACCAAAACCAAACCAAAATGAGTAATAAATCAGCACAGGGAGTACGTATTATCCGTCCCTACAAAAAGCAACCTGCTAATTTGCGTACATTAGAAGGATCATTGTTTCAGAATGGATATAACTTTATCCCAGGAACAGTAAGAAAGTTTTTTCCACGAGTTGATTCACGTGGAGTAATTAGGACAGGATTAGATGAGAACTCTCCAAAGTTCCGTGGAATCCCAAACCTAGAAGCAAGAGAGCAAGAAATTCAACGAGTTACACAACTCCGAGAATACTACGAGTCTTTGTTAGACGAGTCACTAGCTCCAACAAGTACGTTCTATGACGAAATAAAAGAAAATGGCTATACCCTAGAAGATGGTGATAACATCTTCAATATGGAGAATCCACGTGAAGCTATCAACTTCTACTGGCTCTTAGAGACAGAAATGGTTGCACCTTCATTGGATGATATAGACAGTGGGAAGGTTGATACTGCTATTGTAAAGTTTTATGTTTACAATGGAGAAGTAGAAACTAAAACAACCTTTGAGCGTAAGAAGAGGATTAACAGCGCAATTGCAGAACTCGATAGAATGTCTGCTCTTAAGCGTAAGAAAATCCAGAAACTTATCGGCTTAGGTTTGCCTGCTGACAGTACTGAAGAAGAAGTTTACAATGCAGTAGACGAATTCCTACGTACACCTGCTACAGCGATGGACCGTGATCCTATTGAAGAATTCACTAAGATTGTATCTTACAGTGATGATTTGTTGGATGTAAAAGCATTGGTTAAAGACCTGGTAGACAGAAACATTGTTAGAATTAAAGGTTCTATTATTTATGAAGGTGAGCATGTGTGGTCTAAGTCAATTGAAGAGTTTGAACTTTTCTTGACTGACCCTAAGAACACTGAAGAATACCAAGCCTTTAAGGATAAACTAAAGAATAAAGCAAAGATTGACGCTCTATAAAATAAAATAAACTAAGATAACATGATCCCTGTTGAGGAACTAATTTACGAATTCAAATTAACTTTAAACAAAGTTAATCGTCAGGATAACGTTGATATCCCGATTGAAGACATCGTAGTTTACCTCAACAAGGCTCAAGTTAGTTGGATTAAGACTAAAATTAATCCTAACAACGTTTATAAGGTAGGGTACGATTCCATCAGAAAACGTATAGACGATCTTCAGGTATTGAAGGAATCTAACGTTCCTCTGAGTGCAAACAAAACAAACGATCTCTTTCACATCGGATTTGATTGCCCTTTGAAAGATGCCGCAAATTATATGTTCTATATCTCGTCCTATGCAATGGCTAAGAAAGGAAAATGTTCTCAGCCAATTACAGTAGACTTGATTAGACATGGAGAACTTACTACTAAGTATTTAGACGGAAATTACAACCCTTCGTTTGAGTGGAGAACAACGATAGCCACACTGGGGAATGATAATCTGACTGTCTACACAGATGGTAAGTTTACGATTGACAAAGTATATGTTACATACTTACGTTACCCTAAGTCAATAGATGTCCAGGGCTACGTCAAGTTTGATGGAACTTCTTCTGTTAATCAAGACTCAGAACTCCCTGAGTATGCTAAATCTGACATAGTCGACTTAGCAGTAAAATTTGCAGCACAATCAAATGACAACCAAGCACAGGCTGTGTTTGCTGAAGATCGCTTAAACAAAAACTCTGAATAAATAAAACTATGAATCACAAAATCACACAAATTTTCGTTCCTACCTCAGTTAGCACTAGCTTGACTACTGACGGTTTGGGTAAGCAAGTGATGGGTATCTATAACCCTAACACTTTTGCAAACATTGGTGGTACTACTGCTGATGCTGACTTCTTGGTTGCTATCGGATCTGCTGCTGTTGGTAGCAAGTACGGTTCTTTCAAGACTGCTCCTATCAAGTTGTCTAACATTATCTCTGCAGTTAAGACTGTAGCTGATACTACTGTTAAGCAACAAATCACTTACATCGGTTTTGATGAAGTTAACGATGCTAAAGCTCCTAACTTTGCTTGCGATGAAGAGTACGTTGTTACCTTGAAAATTGACGAGTACTGGAGCAAAGGCGTTTATCAGCCTATGATCCAAGAGTCAGTTCGTGTAAAAACTGCTTGTTGCGCTGACTGTGGCGGTGGATGCGACTCTTTGGGTTGTTCTACCTACATGAGTGAGATGGCTGACAAAATCAATGCTTCTCCTTTGTTGAGCAAGTATGTAACTGCTACCTATGTTTACAAAGGTTCTTTGCCTACTTACAAGTACACTTTGACTTACCAAGATCCAGGAAACTCTACTGCAGAAACTGCTGTATTGACTGACTTGCGTTCTGTTTACGCTTCTTACGTAACTACCCCTTCTTCTGATATTGTTATCACTTCTGACACAGACGGTGATTCTGATGCAGATTCTTTGGGTAACATCATGTATGAGTTGACTCCTTTGGCTTCTGTAACTAGCTTGCCTAACTACAACGGAGTTGCTTGGGAGAAAGTATTGGTATCTGCTGGTTCAGTAACTGCTTGTGGTGTTAAGATTGAAGGTAAAGTATTGGATGAATTCGGAAACGCTTGTGTTCCTGATGCAGTTCCTTACGTATTCAACTTGGTACGTTTCAAGGTTGCCGTTCACGAAGGTCCTTACAACACTCAAGATTTCGATATCGAAAACTTCTGTGCAGCTGTCCCTGTTACTACTACTCAAGAGATCAAGTATCCTTTGGGTGTTGGTGCTGCTATGGCTGAAATGGAGCGTCACTACTTCACTAACAACTTGCCTGCTACTGCTGATGCTCGTCGTTATTGGAATCCTATCTACAACGAAGACACTAATGCCTTCTTGTATGTAAATAGTGCTACCACTTACGATATGTACGAGATCACCTACATTGAGCCTTCTCCAATTGGTTTCGAAAAGAAAACTGAGAACGTTCACTCTGTAGTTATCTTGGCTGCTTCTGCTGTGTCTAGTGCTGTTGCAACTGCGTTGAACAACGTATTGCCAACTAGTCTTCACGTCTAACCTAATTAGGGGGAGAAACTACTCTCCCCCTTTTTAACTTTAATTCAAAACAAAAAAATGAAAGATATTATCTTAAAACCCGGTTCATACCTTAAGGACACTAAGACAACCAATACAAAAAATATTCCTGGTCAATCCATGGAAGATTTTGTTGTAGGTGTTTTGGCTAATCCTACATGCTGCGTGAAGACCCTGAAATTGAACAAAACTGCAGTTACCCAAACTGGTACTATTACTAGTGGTGTTACTGTAAATGCTTCTGCAGGTAAAATCACTACAGTTGCTTTGACCACTGCTGCAAATGTTGCTGAAGCTCCTTTTACTGTAACTAACAGTTACGTATTGGCTGACTCTGTCATTATTGCAACTGTTACTGGATATTCTGGAGCTACTATTACTAACGATTTGCCACAAGTTTACATTGATGATGTAGTTGCTGGTTCATTTAAAGTAATCGTAGGTAACGGAGGTTCTGGTACTCTCGATGGTACTGTAACTATCTCCTTCGTAATTCACTAATCTCTAAATTAAATGGGGAGGTAACACTCCCCTTTTTTAAACTATGAACGTACAACTTAATCTCGAAGTCCTCAAAGCCAAAGACTGTTCTTATTTAACAGTCATTGATACCTCTGTGTATCCAATTACCCCAGACACCGCTAATATCTTTATTGGTGTACCTGGTTATGACTCAGCATATGAGTTTAGTTATTTGATTGGAGAAACTAATATTTATAACTCTTATAATTTTGGTTTTACTACATCTGCTACTTCTGACTTTGCAGCACTTCCTGATGGAGTATATTCATTGACTATTACTACTTGTCCTGATACTGGAGTGAACTCTCGTTATCATTTGAGGACTTGTAAGATTGATTGTCGACTTGCCGTACAGTGGGCTAAATACGTAGACTGCTGTGATGACGAGAAGATTCTTTATATGTTAGACAAAATCGAGTTTTTGTTGAAGGGTGCAGAAGCACATGCTGATCTTTGCAACCCTACAAAAGCTACCGAACTTTATAAAAAGGCTGATGACTTACTTAGAAGACTTGAGCTTGACTGTTAAGAAAAAACTTGCTGCAGCATCTTACAAAGAACTACAGCATATTAAATACTTGACAAAACCTTATTACAAAAAATCTAGAGGATTAGCTCGCTTACTTAAGTATGCTCATTGTCTAGACTGCAGTACTGCACAAACACTAAAAATTAAACTCTAAAACAATGACTAACTGCTGCCCTAACAATAATTGTGTAGAAATCGTTCCTTCTGGGTGCGTAAAGTATACAGGTACTCCTACTACAGGAGGCCTAATTGATTCTTTTGATTCCTGCGATCCTTATCTGAATGACTTACTTAAGTTGTTGGACGATAACGTGACTAGCTTGGATGCACGAGTAGGATTGAATAAGACCACTTTTGACGCAGCAAATACTGCATGTGGTACTACTCCTGTTATTTCTACTACTGGACTTACAGTAAAGGATGACAAGTATTATTCTTCAGAGGTTGTCATTAAACTGGTGGGTGTTATTTGTGACCTTCGTTCTCGTATGAACTATCTTTCTGCAGAGAACATTAATACCAATAATGGAAATATGCACTGGGAAGATTTACCATTAAGCCCAGATTTGATTGCTTATTTAAGAACTAAGTGTCTTGGAGATGATCCTTGTAGTAATGATATACCATCTAATTTGGGTGGATTATTGAGAGCTATTGTTAATAAACTTTGTACTTGCTGCCCATAACTATGTCTACCTGTATTGATTGCACTGGAACTATATACACACCTTGCTCTGATGTAAGTTGTTTGTCTACTAACTATGGTAAGTGTATTACTTACTCAGGTTCTCCTCTATACTGTGCTACAGGTGGAGTAGGAACTCTTACTTTTACAGGAACTGCAGTTGCTCCTTTGACAACTACAGAAGTTACCTTGACTCCTACAGGAGGAACAGGAACTGGACTTCAGGTTAAAGTTACACGTACTCCTGGATCTATTGCTTACACTGTTACAATTGTTTCAGTAGGATCTTCTTACACAGTAGGAGACACTATTACTATTGCAGGAACTTCTTTGGGAGGTGCTACCCCTGCAAATAATCTAGTACTTACAGTAGCTAGTCTTGCTGCTTTGATCTCTAACACAACAAGTGTAGATGATGCTATCGTAAACTTGCACCAGAGACTTTGTACCATTACTTCTGTGGGTCTTAACTACTCAGGATTCAACTACTCTTGTCTTCGCTTAGGTGGAGGACTTACAGGCGTAGGCACAGCAATTACAACTGCTCAAGGATTTACTGAAAGTACTGCAAGTGCTTTGTGTTCTTTGAATACAAGAGTTGTAGCTGTTGAGACTCCTACCTTTACTGTTCCTAGTTGTATCTCAGGATTGACTTCTGCAAGTTCTACTCTAGGTTCAATCTTGACTGCCTATGGTTCTAAGATCTGTACTATCAACACTAACGTTGATATGACTGGAGTTCTTAGCAACCCTTGTATTGCTTATCCTTTCTCTACTAAGCCTACTTCTACTGTAGTTTCTGATTACCTGAACTGGATTACCAGTAACATGTGTGGAATCTATCAAAGTCTTTCTACTGATATTAGTACTGTAGGAACTACCGTAACTAGTGTTAAGACTTATATAGCGGGTGTAGGATCTATTCCTGCATCTATTAATACTTCTTGTATTTCAGGAGGATCTGCAACAAGTACTTTGGCAGCAGCAGCTATTCTTTGGACTAGTCAAATTTGTGCCATCAACACTACTCTAAGCTCTCTTGCTACTTCAAATTATGCTTTGACTTGGGCAACTAACTTTGGTGCTACTGCTTACTATGGCTATACTTTTAACTACACTAACACAAGTACTACTCTTCAGACTCAATTAGATCGTATTGTAGCTACTTTAGGTAGAATGAAGATGAAGTTAAACGCTTCTGACTTTACTGCAACAAGTGACTCAGATGGACTTAACGTTTCTTTGACTTCAGGAGTAAGATTTACTTGCTCTCAGTTGAATAGTTGTTCTATTTCTTCTTTGTCTGATGTTACTACCACAGCTCCTGCTACTTTTGATGGTTTGTTCTGGAGTGGTTCTGAATGGGTAAACAAAGAAATTATTTACACATCTACAGGAGGTAGTGTAACTATTACACGTGCAGACAATCCTACTAACATTACTGTAAATATTGAAACTGCAAGTTCTACAGCGGCTACCGTATCCACTACGGCTCTTACTAATCCTAACCTAACAGTAGGACCTTCTGTTAGATTTTCTACAGGAGTAGGTTTGCCCAGATTGCATAAACAAGGACAAATAGTAACTGTAGAAGGAACCATTTCTGTTACCGCTACTGGATCAGTAACTTGGGCAAATAATGCAAACATAGGATTTCTTCAAATCCCTCTTGCTTATCAGTCAACAGTTCCTGTATACTTTGCTGCAGACATCTACTTGTATACAGCAGCATCTCCTTCTGTACCTACAGGTGTAGCTAGGGGAATTGTTACTATGAGTGGAAGTTCTTTGATTGTGACCCTTGTTAATCCTGCAGGAACTTTAAGTTTCTCTACAGGAGACTCATTTGAAATTGTTATCGGAGGAAACTCTTATAAATTATAATACGACATTGGCAGGATTTTTTGGTTGGTTTTCCTGTCATCTTGCTAGTAGGAGCCTGCGAAAGTGGGCTCTTCTAGTTTTAAAATAAACTCTTGACTTAAAGTTAAAATTAAATTATATTTGTACTAGGTCTTAAATTAACCCAAACTATATTCTAAAATGTACACGAATTCGGAATTAATTGCTAGAGTCAAAAGTGCTAACAAGTTTGTTAGTGACGATGACATGATTAGTGACCGTTACATATACGGGTTGCTTAAGACCAAAGCTGCTACTCTTTTACGCAGAGAAATTAATCTAAGAAGACTTTTAACTTCTGACAATGTATACCAAGCTTATGAGTGTGTACATTTGATTGAGGCTAAAGGTGCAGAATGTGATTTGAATTGCCCTATTCGTAGAACTAAGCATAAATTGCCAAACATTGATGAGGGCTTGTATTCTTATTTTATTCAAGGGGTGTTTAACACTTCTAACTCGGAGGAACTTTTTCCTACTACTATTAGAGATTTCATTAATCACACTCGTTTACGTTTTAAAACCCCTAAAAAGTATTATACCATTCGTAATGGATATCTTTATGTTTTAGATCCAGATGTAGAGTGTGTGAATATGTACGCTTACTTTACAGAGTCTATCGAGGACCTAGATGGAACTCAGTGTATGAGTATGTATGATAAACAGTTTAAGTTTCCTGCCTACCTGACAGATACTTTGATTGAAATGTGTAATCAGTCGCTTATTAACTTCCACAAGTTACCTTATGAGACTGAGGACAACAACAGAGACGAACCCAACTAATTATGTCGAAAGACTTTGTAAAAGCAAATAAAACCCCTTACGTCAGGCAGAAAGAGAGAGATACAACTTCGGATACGAACTTTCTCTCTTACAAAGCCTACACCATGTTCTTAAAAGAAACCAAAAGAAAAGACATCACCTACAAACAATTTTGTGCTATTCCTAAACAAGTACACATCAAGTTAGTAGAACGTCTTTTAAGAGGTAGATATAGTATTAGATTCCCGAACTTAGGTTCTATTAAAATTGTAAAAACAGAAAATGCAATTCCAGAAGCTAAACGTACAATTATTAACTGGAAACTCTACAAAGAAACTGGAGTTAAAGTGCCTTATAGAAATTCACACACCAATGGTGCTGTCTATAAATTTCACTTGTATCCATACTATAAGAGGATAGTTCAGTTTGGGTTCTACGACTTAAGAATGTCTAACGTACATAAGGCAAACCTAGCTAAGGCTATTAGAGAAGATAAAATAAACATAAGTTCCTTTTAAAATGAAATACGCTAATACACCCTTTATTTCTTCTGAACCACTTATTGCTGAAGTAAAGCAAGAGTTAAAGACTTACTTTGAAGCAGGTGCTATTAGTGAAGTACTTATTCCAACCTTCATAGACCAGGCTTTGAGGAAACTTAAAGTAATGGTACTAGAACCAGAAGAACTAGTTCTTAATTTTACAAACTACAAATCCGAGTTACCTTGTGACTTTGCTTTACTTGACTACGCTATTCATTATGATTCCGAAACTTTCTGGGGTCAAGGAGTAAACTCAGTAAAGGGCACTTGGTATAAATCTATACAATGTACTAATGGCTGCACAGATTGCGGTCTAAAGGAAGAAATCTACGAGACAGTATCTGTACCTACTCCAGGATTTAAAATCACTATGAAGCATCCTACTTGGATTCGAGTTTACCATGGCTCTAAAGCTATGTGTACTGAAGGATGCGAGAACTTGAATGTATCTTCTGAAAATATTATCCAAATTCATCCTAACAAAACCGTTACTTCTACGTTTGAAAGCGGTTGTGTGTATGTTAGATATTACTCACGTCCAATGGACGATGATAACCTACCTATGGTGCCTGAAATTCTTGAGGTTGAAGAGTATATTAAATCTTATCTTAAGTTTAAGTTTTTTGAACAACTTTGGCATTCAGTAGTTGACGAGAGTCAGCGTCAGGTAGAAGCTAAGTTTCAGTACTACAGACAAGATCAATTAGCCAAACTTCAGGCTGCATTTAGTTACTTGTTAACCTACACTAAACAGCAAATGGCTGATAACGTAGCTAAGACAAGAACTCGTTTTAACAGGTTCCATATCTCCTAAGTTTAATGGATAACAAAATAAATCAAAACACAGCAGGTTTAAACCTTGATTCGGTTAACTATCAGATCAAGGAAAACATGATTACGTATGCCTTGAATGCAAACGTGCAGTCTCATGATGGTAATTCAACCACATATACTAACGAGCCTTCAAACCAAATCTGTTATGATTTTAGTTTGACTTATCCTGGATTTAGAGTACTTAATGTTTTAAGTATTATAGAACAGTCTAAGTTAATTGTATTCTTAGCACATCCAGATGGACGTTCTTTGATTGGACAAGTTACTGACTTAGGAAAAGACTGTACTAGTCTGGTAGAAAGTGAAACAGATTGTGGTTGCATATCAGGTACTGTATTAGATAGTACAGTATTAAGTAGTTTAAGTCCAATAGCTGGAACTGGAGAATGTCCTACAGGATATACCTTTAATAGTAAATCAGGTTTTTGTGAAAAAGTAATTAGTACTCCTATACAGGAAACTATCGCAAAACAATCTGTTATTCCTTCGTGCAGAGCTGCCGACCATGGAACTACACTTACTAGAGTATACAAAGATACTTGGACTACTCAAACTCCTCCTACATATCATACTGTAGTAGAGTCTAACTTAACTCAATCTTTTTGGTATCCAGGGGGTGGTTTTTCTTATATTAAACAAATTGGTATTCAAGCAGATATTGATGATACTAATGATCCATGTGGAACCCAGGAAACTCCTGATTTTTTAGGGTTTACTGAAACGATTTGTATTAGTGATACTAAACAATACTACTTAGGATTAGCTGCAGATGATTCTCTGAGGGTGTCGATTGATGGGAGTATAATTTTTGATTTTGACGCTTCAGATCCTTCTAAAAGCTTTGCAACACTTACAGACTTATGGGCAAGGTACAATCTATTTCCTGTTACTATAACCAAAGGCAGTCATCTTTTAAAATTTGAATATAAAAATCAACCTACGGGTAATCCAGGAAATAGGGGGATGTTTGCCTATGAGCTATATGACATCTCTTTAACACAGTTGACAGATCCAAACTTAACTAGAGTTATTTTACAAAATAGTCGAGTTTTAAGTAACGGTAAACCTATTACTTCTGAAACAAAAGCTTCAGGTCGTATACTACAGATTAGTTATAGTGGAACTGCTACTGGAACTTATACGATTTCAAGTGCAGTACAAAGTAGTACTTCTGGAACAGGAACTGATGCAGAATTTAAAGTAGTTGTTGATTCGGGAGTTATTACCTCTGTAATACTTAACTACTCAGGTAAAGGTTACAAAACTGGAGATACTCTCACTATTTCTTCTGGAAGTGCTCTTAATTTAACAATTACTGTAGTAGCTGCTTCAGTACAAGAAGATTTTATTGAACTCTCTCAAGCATGTCCTGCAGGTTATAGTTTATATGTAAACGAAGATTGTGTAGCTTCTTGTCAGAAGATAGATCAAAAAAGTGCAATTATTCCAGCAAGTTCTGTAAATTGTTGTACTTTTACTCCTCTAGTTGTAGACGACTGTTGTGATTGTACTGACTGCTATAGGTACTCTGCACAATCAATCAATAATACTGCCTACTCTATTACTTACATAAACTGTAGTGGTGTAGAAGTAACAGAAACCTTTCCTTCAGGTATAGGAACATTTACTGCTAAGAGAAATAAGTACACACTTCCTTCTGGAGTAGAAGTACTAGACAGTACCTTAGAGTCTCAAGGAACATGTAGTCCTAAGACAGGAACTTGTTGCTTAAACCTATCCCCAGACTATCCTGTCTATTCCGAGTATAGAATAGATGACTGTGAGACTAAGGTTTACTTTATTGCAAAGAATATACAACCTCGTTATTTCTCATTAGAAGAACCATTAGGTCGTGATCAATGTGGTGATGCCATTGACTGTCTTACAGACTCCTGTGAGCGCTTAAAACTGTTCCCTGACTTCTGCCAAGCAGATATCTACCCTACAGCAATTGATTCAGGTGGAAGACTTAAGGGAGGGGTATATTCTTTCTCTATTGCTTATGCAGATGAGAATGGAAAAGAACTTACCGACTACGTAGACTTTAGTAATCCTATTCCAATTTTTGAGAGGACTATTACTGAGCAGACAGAGTACGAAACCTCTAAGTCTATTAGAGTTTCTATAGATCATAGTACTGCTGTATTTGATTACTTTAACCTAGTAGTAGCTGAGAATATAAATGAAGTAACTACATACCAACTGGTAGGTACTTACAGAGTAAACCAATCTACGTACAGAGATTCCTTGGTTTATACAGGAGATTACTCTTCTACTTTCTCTTCTATTGTTCCTTTAATTCGTAGTCCTCATTATGAGACTGCAGGTATCATAGAAAAACAGAATGACATTTTAATGTTGGCTGACTTAGTAGAGACTCCTAAGTACAACTTCCAATTACTTGCTAACCAAATTAAACTTCGCTGGGAAACTGTTAAAATGCCAGTTGATAGCAAGTTTGATTACTCTAATCCAGAAATTGCTTACTTCTTTAGAACCTATCAAAGGGATGAAGTTTATCCTTTTGGTATTAAGTTTAAACTAAAGAACGGTAAGTATACAGATGTATTTCATATTCCAGGAAGAGAAGTATTCCAGAACTCAGACGAAAGATCGCTTATCTATCATAGTAGTAATCCAGATGCATTTGGTACGTCTAATGATTGTATAATTACAGACAAAGAAGAGAAGTGGAAAGTATATAACACAGCTACAACAGGTATTACTCCTCCCAATAACACTCCTTCTCTACAAGAAGCTCAATACTCCTGTAAAATTACAGTAGAAAGTTCTGGAGAATTTGCTTACTGGGAATCTACAGAAACTTATCCTTGTTACGATGAAGTCTGGGGAGCACTAGCAGGTCAACCTATTCGTCATCACAAGTTTCCTGAGAATGCTAAGTCACATATCCATGCAGACGGAGATGACTTTATTTATCCTATTGGAGTACGTATTTGGGATGAGACTTTCTTTGAAGGTATCTTAGATAGAGAAACAGTTTACGATCCACTAAACACCTACGGTAATCATCGTATCCCTGTAAAGGAATTAATCTGTGGTTATGAGTTGGTAAGAGGTAATCGTGTTAACAATAAATCAGTAGTCGCTAAGGGTCTTATTTATGATGTAGGTTCTTTTGAGGACGTTAAGTCTGGTAAGAAGTACTACTACCCTAACTACCCATATAATGATCTACGCCCTGATAGATACATTAAGTCTACCCCTGATTGGTATGACAGAGCAGATAGAGGATCTGAATCAGATTCTTTTGGGATGGGATTGCATGAAGGTTTTAATACTATTGGGTCTCGTTACACATTCCATTCACCTGACGTACACTTTCAGTACCCTAAGATTGGTACAGAACTAAAACTAGAAACAGTAGAGTATGGTAAAGTACAGGGTAAGTTTGTTCCTGTATTAGATCATCCTCAGTATAAGTTCTTGACTAAGGCCGATTATGCCTTAAGCGCTTTAGTATCTACTGCATTGTCTTTGGCTTTTGAGTCTGAGGCTGGATCAAATGTATCAGGACCATATGCTAATAGTAAGTTAAAAGCAGATGCTATTTCCATTCTTACTAATAACCAGGTCCTTCTTGATTTACTTGAGAAACTTATACCGAATACAAATTTTGCTTATCAGTTTAACTCTATAGGGGAATATAAAAGATTCTCTCCTATTACAACCATAGGTAACAGAAGAAGATTCTTAGATATTGGTCTTTATGCTAACGATAAGATTGTAGAATTAAATGATGATCGACCTCTCCACAATAGACTTAGAGAAACTTCTGTTTACTTAAAAACTAATGGATCTTTTAGCACTGAGTTTCCAGGAATAGTTGATAATACTCGCTATACTATAGAGGAGAATAATTTGCAAGATGATCCAGAAAAAATAACTGAGTCCGATACAAGAGCCTATTACTCTTCTATCAAAAGAAATTTCCCTAATCAGTATGGACAGATAGAGAATATTACATATGTGTCTACAGGATATTCTTGTTCTGTTTATACAGACATCTCTAATACTGCAAAGATTAGACGTAGGTATTATCCTGCTTTTGGTGGAGACACTTACATTAACAAGTTTGCTCTTAAACGTAAGCATTCATTCTTTACTCGTAATTTAGCTAATCTTCCTGCTAAAGTAGATAACGTTCCTTTTGATTATTGGCTTTATCCTAACTTAGGATTTCCTACTTACTACATAGGAGAGTCGCCAGAAGAAATAACCTCAGGTGCAGCTACAAGTTTAGTAGCAGGAATAGCAACAGCATTAACTACTGCACTAGGTCTTTCATTAGCTGGAGCAAGTACTGGTGTAGCTCTTAATACGGCTATATCGGGTGCACTAGCTGCTATTTATAGTTTATTTGTTAAGAAGAATAACTTAGATGGTGCTGCTACTATAACTATTCCTAACCCTATTCCTGGACAACCTGACCTTGATATTCCGACTTCTTTCTTTTATCAGAAAGGATTCTTCTATACAGCGTCTTATGGTATTCCCATTTTTTATGTGGAGTCTGATATTAACGTAGACCTACGTCATGGAAGAAATGATCTAGAAGAAAACTTTTACCCTAATGTAGGAGATGGTATTCCTGATGAGTGGTTGCATGAAGTTAACGTACCTATTAAGTTTGATAACTTTTACAGTTACAATGCAACTTACTCTGCACAGAATTTAAGTCCTAATCTTCCTTACAGATTAAAGTATCCTTCACTAGAGTGTCTGACTATTCATTCAAATAGGGTTATTTATTCTGATCCTGCAAACTCTTCTAACTATCTTTCTGATGCTTGGAGAGTATTCCGTCCAGGTAATTTTTATGATTTTCCTAAGCAAGGTGGTCGTTTAATTGACCTAAATGCAGGAGAGAATGAAAGAGTATATGCTAGATTCGAGAATACAACTAAAGTATATAACTCTCGTATTACTCTTAGTACTACCTCTCCTTACCAGTTAGAAATTGGTAATGCAGAGATGTTCAAACAGAAGCCTGTAGATCTCTCTAAAACAGATCTAGGTTACATAGGAACTCAACACAAAGCTTACGTTAAGTGTGAGTACGGAACATTCTGGGTAGACGCTAAACGTGGTCATATCTATCAGATTACAGGAGACGGCTTTAACGAGATTAAAACAGAAAATAACTTTAACTGGTTTAAGCAAAATCTACCTTTTCAGATTCTTAAAGATATTCCAAATGCAGATATAGACAATCCACCAATTGGCTTAGGCATTGTTATGGGATGGGATGAAAGATACGAGAGAGTATTTATTACTAAACTAGATTACAGAGTTAAGCCTGAATACAGAGAAGGTAATCCTTCTGTAATTAAATACATAACTGACTCTTCCGATAGTAACTTTAGAAAGTATGTACTAGAGAGTGGGAGTACTCAAGTAGAAATTACTTTTGGAGATCCTGCATTTTTTGAGAATAAGTCTTGGACAGTTGCCTATTCTCCTAAGCTTAAGAACTTTATTTCTTTCTATTCTTATTTGCCTAACTTTTTTGTTCCTCAATTGGGACACTTCCAAACAATTAAGAATACTGGAGTAGGTGCAAGTATATGGAATCATAATCTTTCTATCTTTACTTATCAGACTTATTACGGAACTCTTTATCCTTACATCCTAGAGTACAACGTAAACTCATTCCCTCAGGTATCTACTATTAATTCTGTTACTTTGATGCAGGATATTCAAGAATACTATTCTGACTATGAGTATTATTCTTTGTCTACTGCAAATAAGAAGAACTTGGCAAACTTTACTAAGGCAATTATCTACAACAAAGAACAGTCTTCTGGCATCATTAAGTTGATTCCTGAAGAGTTTGGTAACACAAGACAGAAGATAACCTATCCTAGAATGACTACAACGGGCATAGAAGCGCTTATCTCTCGCAGAGAACAGTTGTATACCTTTAACGGATTTTGGAACGTTGCAGCGCAAGGAAATGGCCAACCACTTTGGTCAACCCAATGGAGCGACTTATCTTCTCAATACCCAATAGATAAAGTACCTAATACTAAGAGTATAAGACCTGTATCTGTATCTTATCAAAAATCTAAGATTAAATCAGACTTTGCTAAAGTAAGATTGATTCAAGATCAATACTCTAGATTTAAGTTTATTAATACCATTCAAATAACTCAAACCAACCCATAATACCATGAAAGAGAAAGAACTTTTCACCACAGTTAAAGCCGAGATAGTAATTGGACAATTATTTCAATCTCGTGACATCATCCACATTGCACACTTGCAAACAACTTCGTTTAGTGAGCACAAAGCACTAAATGAATATTACGAAGGAATTCTAGACTTAACAGATGATATCGTAGAATCCTACTTTGGTACAATAGGAAAACGACTAAACTTTAAGATTCCTTCATCAGAGTATATGAATGCAAGAACACATCTTATCTACATGAAAGACTACATGATGAAACATCGTGGAGTATTTGGTATGGAGAATACCCATTTGCAAAACTCTGTAGACGAAGTAATTACTTTAATTACCAGTACTCTATATAAACTTACACTAACTTAAAATAAATAAAATATATGAATCGCTTAAAGAAAGCTTACTCTTCTTGCATGGAGTGCGGGGGTAAGAAAATGAAATCAGGAGGCAATTGGATTAAGAAGGCTGTTTCTAAAAATCCAGGATCTTTTACAGCACAAGCTAAAAAGGCTGGAATGTCTGTACCTGCTTTTCGTGATAAAGTATTGGCTAACAAATCTTCTTACTCTTCTACTACTGTAAAGAGAGCCAACTTGGCTAAGACTCTTTCTAAGATGCGTAAGGGGGCAGATGGAATGCTAAATACTGCAGGTACCAAGAACACAAAAAACTTGCCTGTAAAAAGTACCAAAGGACAATCTAAGGTAATGCCAAAGATGTCTACTGTACGATCTAAGGATAGTTACGGTAAGAGTGGTATGTTAGTTAAAAGTAAATCAAAGTCTTTGATGTCTTATCGTAAAAAGTAATGTTTGTTCCAGGAGTAAATGGTTCTGTACTTCCTAGTGCACCCTCAGGTTCAAGGCTTAAGGGTGCATATAAGAATTTTAAAAAATTTGCTAAGGGAGGTAAATTATCTAATGACAAACAAATGGTTAATGGAGTAGCAAGTATTCTTAGAAGAGTTAAAGACTCTAAGAACATAACTCAATTAGCTACTCAACTTTCAAAGCAATTTAAAAGAGAAAAGGTGAAGTACGACTTAGCATCATTTTTAAAGAAATCAAAAGTAAAAAAATGAAACAGATGATAAAACGTAAAGACGGATCTTACTCTCAACGTGGTTTGTGGGATAATATTCGTGCTAAGAGAGGTTCTGGAAAGAAACCTACTCCAGAGATGCTTAAGCAAGAACGTAAGATTAAACGTAGTATGGCTGAAGGTGGTAAAATGCCTGCAAGTGTTGCTAAGGCTAGATTTGTAGCAGCTAACTCAGGAAATGTATCTGAGGCTAGACAAGATGCTTCTAAATACGGATACAAGTTTATGGCTGGCGGCAGACTTAAGAAAGCGTACATGGCTAAGGGTGGAACCATTCCTAAAACCACTAAAGGACCAGGTGCTAACTATCGTCCTACTAAACAGGGAGCTGGTATGACTAAGAAAGGAGTTATGGCTTATCGTAGAGCTAACCCAGGTTCTAAATTAAGTACTGCTGTTACAGGTAAAGTAAAGCCAGGTAGCAAAGCAGCTAATCGTAGAAAGTCCTACTGTGCTCGTTCACTAGGTCAGTTGCGTAGATCTTCACAGGCTACACAGAATGATCCCAATAGCAGAATCAGACAAGCACGTAGGCGTTGGAAGTGCTAAACTAAAACAAAACTAAAACTAAATAAATGGCAACTAAAGCATCTAAATCAAAATCAACTGCATCTTCATCTTCTAAGTTCAAAGTTAAACCAAAGATTAGAAGAAAGGGAGTTGTAGCAAAGACTAAAGCTTCAAAGTTAAAGTCTAGCAAAAACTACATTAAGAAAAGTAGAGGTCAGGGGTAAGCAATTACCCCTTGCTTTTTTTTATTAATCTTGTATATTTGTATAACTAGCTTATTTTCAAGCAGTTGTTAACTTTCTATGTTAATAACATAAATAATTAAAACATGTTAAGAAGCAATCTTTTTAAGAGATTTGGTACTAAGAAATTCCAAGATGCGGGAATGGTCACAAAACCTGAAGAAACAGGTTTGTCTATTCCTACTATAGAAGATATTAAAAAGAACTTTAATATTAACAACCCTTTTGTTTTAGATAGTTATACTACTGAGGAGCAACCTAAAGGAACTGTTAGTACTAATACAAGTTCTTTTGCCCCAGGTACATTTAGTGACTTAGTTAAGAGTCCTATGTTTACTACTGGTTTTTCTCCCCTAAATCCTTATGATATAAATCCTAACACCCCTCAGGCAGAACAAGGACCAATGACTAAGGAACAGAGTGATTACTTTGTTTTAGACCAGAGTACTACTCAAAGTAATACTACACCTAAAGAGAACAATACACCTGCCATGATATCATTAGGTCTGCTAGGATTTGATGCTTTGCTAGGCAAGAACGAGGATTTAAAAAATCAACAAAGACTAACGGAATCAATACAACAAAGAAACTCTAAACCTCTTTATGACTATAACTATATGTATGGTCGTACAACTAGTGGAGGCACAGAGTATCAACCTACAATAAAAGCAGAAATGGGTGCAAAAATAAACAAACGTTATGCTAGTGAAGGCATTAACGATGTAGAGATTGAAGGTGGGGAGTACATCCAACTTCCTAACCTAGATACTGAGATAGCTTCGGGTTCTTCTCACAGTAATGGAGGTATACCTACAAACCTACCTGACCAAACTCGTGTCTACTCTAACAACTTAAAGCCAGAAGGTTCTAAGAAAACTTTTGCTCAGATTGCTAAAAACTATGATATTACTCCTTACAAGAAAACTTTGGAGAATAACTTTGCTAAGCAAGTAGACAAAGATACTGCAAATATTATGATGCAGAGGAACCAAAAAATCTTAGATCAACTGTTTGCGGATCAACAGATTATGAATGGTAACTCTAACGGAGAGGTAGAGGCTAAGAATGGAGCAAGTATTAATAACGCAGGATTTAACGCTCTCCCAGGTTATGTTCAAGCTAAGATTAAAGCTAATATGGCTGATGGAGGAGAAACAGATCTTCCTAGAGTTACAGCAATTGATCCTTTGAATCTAGATGCTAATTCAACCCTTAATCAGTTAGAGACTCAGTATGCACTAGATGCAGCAACTAAGGCTTCTAATATTGCTGCTCGTAGTAAGAATGCATTGTTTGATCCTACTAAACCAGGTATGCCTGCTCACACAACTCCTGAAGGTCAATTCTTACAAAAACTAGATCCTTCCTTGAATCCTAGTTTAGAGACTGTCCCAGGAGTTCAACCTAGTTTAGGTACAGGTGTTTATGGAGAGCCGTCTAACTTAGACATCTTTAACCAAAACTATCGTTGGTATTTAGATGACGTTATTGCAAGTGGTGAAACATTTGATCCAAGCAGAGAAGGTGATGTACGCAGAGCACAGGTTGCTTATACCGAAGAGGCTTATAATAGATTTAAGAAACAAGGACTAAGTGAAGAGGAAGCAAGACAGAAAGCAGACGAAGTAGGATTTGTAGCAACTAAATCTTTACAGAACTCTGTAGATGATATGCTTGGTAGATATACAGCTACTCGTATTCTTCCTGAGAATGGTCCTGTTACCCCAACTACTCCTGGAGAAAAACCTCCAATGGAGCTGTTAGATGTTCCCCCTACAAAAGGTAATCCTCCTACAAAACCTGGTACTCCACAAAATCCCATTACTGGTAGATCTTTTACAGGTCCAGGTACTCCTGCTAAAGGAAAGTATATCCCAGGAGAGTTTCCCCTTTATCAAGCACTTCCTGAAGCAATGGGACTCGCTCAATCACAACAAATTTACCCTTATGCTATCCCTGAGATAGATGCTCCTTATGTTCGTCCTCAGACTTTGAACATCCAAAGTCAACTGCAGGATATAGATAGTATGGCTACTGCAGCACAGAGAGCAGGAGGAGATCCTCTTACTACTTATATTGCAGGATTAGATGCTAAACAAAAAGCTTTCCAAGCTAAGCAGAACTATGACGCAGAAGGAAGATCTAGAGCAGATATGGCTAACGCACAGATGAGGATGTCAGCTGATCAGATTAATGCACAGTATTTTGATCGTGTATATAACAACCTAGTAGGACAAGCAAGAGATGCTCAATCTGCAGAAAAACAAGCAGCTATTGCAAGTCTTACAAATAAAAAGGCTAAATTTACACAGGACGAAACTAAAAAGTCTGCTTACATAAATGCACTTATGGAGAACTATGATGTAGATTCTAAAGGAAACTTTACTCTTAAACCTGGAAAGAATCCGTTTATAAACTCTAACCCAGCCAAAAATGCCAAGAAAGGCATGTATAAAAAATAAAACCTATGCCAATTTCAGCACAACATACTAAGTTTGTTTATCCCGATTATGTTTCTGCATTACCTGCAGATGACTTAATTAATCTTGCTGTTAAGAAACAGGAGATGTACACTGAAGGACTTGCTAAAGTACAACAGAACATAGACGCTTATGGTCAACTACGTAACAACATCAAGACAGATGTAGAACGTGAGTACTTTGACAAGACTATGGACAACCTAGTAAAGACTATTAATGATAATGCAGGACTAGACTTTTCTATGAAAGGGAATGTACAAGCAGTATTAAACATTGGAAAACCCTTAGAGAAAGATGAGTACATTACTACTGCTATCTCTAACGGTAAAGAAATTACTCGTAGACAAGAAACTCTATCTAAACTTAAACCAGAATCTAGAAGTGCTGCCAATGATGCAGACTACTTTGAAGATGTTCAAGACTATATGAACAGCGGTAAGTTAGGGTATAAACTTGGGTCAAAGGAATACACTCCATACATTGATATCTCTAAAGAAATCAATGACAGAATGAAGAGTGCTAAGGAGAACGGTACTGTAGATATTATTATGGATGGTAAATACATTCGTACAGAATCTGTAAAAGGTCTTTCTGAGAATGAGGTTGCTTCTAAGATTTCAGCTATGCTAGGTGCAAAAGAAAAGAATCAACTTCGTATTGATGCTATGTATGATCTTAAACAAAAAGGTATCCCACAAGCACATGCAGAAGTTGTAGGTTATTATTCTAATCTTAAAGCTTCTAGTGAAGCCACTTTGTTGGAAGGACAACGTCAATTGCAGGAAGCACAAGCTGCTTATGCTAAGGCTCCTACAGAGAGTGCTAGACTAGCTTTAGAGGCTGCTAGGGCTCCACTAGAACAAGCAAGAGTTCAAGCTGAGGTTGCTAACAAGACATTGCAGAAAGTATCTGACATTAATAACTTTAATCCTAATCAATATGTAGGATTGTTTACTTCTAGTTTTATTGCTGACCAAGCAAATGCTTATGCTTATCGTCAGGTAGAACAAAAGATTGAAGCAGATCCTTATGGAGTACAGGCAGTAACTGCTGCAAATGCACGTAATCTTGCTCAATTAAATAGTTCTTTACGTAGACAAGAGAATATCGAAAAGATAAACTTAGCTGCAACTAAATTGCCTGCGGATGCTCGTGTTATTTCTGCTCAAGATAGATTTAATATTGATTTCCCAACTGCTCCTGCATTAGACCAGATGTCACAAAGATATCAGAGAGTAGGTATTAGTGTTGGGGGAAAAACTAATGTAAGTAATGTTGGTAGAGAAATCCAACAAGCTAAGAACCTTATGGAGAAGGCAGATATTAATACTCCAGAAGGAAGAAAGTCTTTGCAAGACGGTATCAATAAACTAAAGACATCTTATAACTTGACAGGTAAGAATGATGAGTACTTAGATGGCGTTATCAGAAAAGCAGATGCTATTCTGAAAGCCTATAATAATTATCAAACTAAGATAACCGACAAAGATAGTAAGTTTAAAGAGGGTGAATTTCCTGAAGTAGACTTTGGTTCTGGAACAATGCCAGCTGATGAGTACTTTAGACAACCATTTTTTGAGTTGATGGAGAGTCCAAGAACTTTGATTTACTCTAGGGCTGGAAGAACCTCAAGCATGAATGACTTCTTGTCTAATGTAGATCTAAATCAAAGTCAAACAACTACTGAAGAATAAAACCTAGACTAAGGATGCCTAAAGAACCTTTATACAACTTACCTCCTAAGAGTGGTATCCTAACTACTCGTACAGTAGAGTTAGGAAATACTGCAGCATCAAGGTCATTAGCTTATAATGAGATTAGTGCTCAGAATACTAGTGCAAGAATAGCACAGGAAGCACAACAAAAAGAAGTTGCTAGATTAAAAGCAGCTAATGATGCAAAGATTGATGGTGCATTAGAAACTGCTGCTAAAATCAACTTAGAGACTGCAGGCGCCCTTAAGCCTGGAACTTTTTTTCCTTTACCATCTGCTAAGCCTACTATGGGTCCTCAGTTAACTGCTGAGTATCAACTAGTTAACCAAGAGAAGAATAGATCTAAGCAAATCCTTACCCAGAGTTTTGCTGAAAAGGATCCTATTTCTGAAGACCTAGATAAAAAAATTAATCAGTTAGAAAGTGACCTTAATAAAGCAAAGGACACAACTAGGATACAAACTTTTGGTGGATCATCGGCTGCTCCTTTGGGAGTTAGTCTTAGTGGTATTTCTGATATAAAAGTCTCAGATACAGCAGAACAAAAAGCATTAAGGAATCAACTAAACGAACTTGTAAAGAGTCAGGCTACTATTAACCAGTTTAAAGCTGATATTCAGTTAGCAAAAGCTACTGAGGATTATTTGCTTAATCTTAAAGGTTCAGGACAGAAGCTAGATAACAATACTATAAAAGGACTTATAGATATATCTAAGGATATAACTGCTAAGCAAAGATCAGCTACTAGGGGAGACGAGCTATATGATCCTAATGCTTACGAAGTATATACCAAACAGTTAAAGGGTAATAATGACTTCTTTGATTGGAGACACACAGAGTTTAGTATTGGTAATGCGATAAATGCAGTAAGTAAGAAACTACAAGAAGATCCTACTAAGAGAGAAGAACTTCTTCCTGTACTACGAGAACTGCAGAACTCATACAAGCAACATGAGAATGTTAACAAGGATGCCTACGATCATTATTATGGTACTTCTAAAAAATACTATAAAGAAGGTAAACCTAATTCTACCTATTTAAAGACTCAAGTAGGTATGGCAGCGACAGAGGGATTTTATAATTTTATTTCTCCTTTTGTTTCTGCTACACAAGATCTACTGGGATTTCAGAAAGCTGCATTTGAAACTAGACAAGCTAAAGATAAGTATTTCTCAGGAGACTTATTACAAGCAGACTTAGATGGAGATAATCGTATTACAGAGAGAGATACAGATATACACGGTCAACATCAGTATATAGGACAAAACGTTACCTATACCAAAAAGGACGGTAGTATGGGCTTTATAGGATCTTCTGTATTAGGTGCCTCTGTTAGAACACTAGCAGAAATGGTTCCTACCTTAATAGCTACTAGGGGATTGATGGCTGCAGGCGCAGGTGCAAGACTTGCTACCTTTGCTCCTGTGTCTATTTCTTCTGGAGTAAGATCATTTGAGGAAAATAAGAAATGGTACAAAGATAAAAAGGACGTAGCTATTGTAAGTGCTGTACAAGGCATTATTGAAGGTGCTACAGAATCTATTGTTCCTGATATTAGTTATTTTTTAGGAAATAAATCACTGGGTACTAAAGCATTAGGTGCTACTGAAAAGAAGTACTTTGTTGCTCAGACTTTAAGTCCAGAGTTTAACAGTCTTTCTGCTAGTGCTAAGAACTTTTTACTAGGTTCTTATTATACAGGTAGATCTTTGGCTAAGCAAACTTTACAGGAGGGAGCTGAAGAAGAAGTATCTATGTTTGCTAACTATTTGTTTGATAAGGTTTATAAAACTAAAGACGAACAGTTTGGTGCAAAGCCAGAAGAGTTAGATGACTCAAGTGTTTTAGGTATGGGTAAATCTATGGTTAAGACATTTGTAGAATCTGCAGCTGCTGGTTTGCTTATGTCTGGAGCTGCTATTGGTTCTTCACGTGCAGAGGATAGGAACTACATGCGATTTAACATTGCAAATAATCCCGAACTCTTCAAACAAGAATTAACTAAACAGTTACAAAACAACGAGATTACTCGTGATCAATACAATAGAGGTATTTTAGAGACTGGTCGCTTAACTCAGTTAAAGGAACAGGCTAATAATACAATGATGAACCTAGTAGACGGTAACACTCTACTAGAGGATAAAGACCAACAATACGATTACTTTTCTAGACTCTTGACTAGGGATGACTTGTTGCAGAAAGTGGATTATAACTCTTTGTCTGACGAAGATAAAGTTGCTTATGCTAAACAAGTAGAAACTGTAGAGAAAGAAATTGACTCTTACGAAAACTTGGCTAAACAATATGCTGAGATGCCTCAAGAGAAGAAAGAGGCAGTATTGGCTAAAATGGTACAGAGACAGTTAGACAATGTAAAGTCTACAAATAGTCCTATTGTACTAGCACAAAACTTAGAAGCTATTGACGATGCCATACAAGTAGGAGAGAAGACAGGTAAAGGTTCTCCTATTATGGTTTCTGGTAGACAGCAAGTAAGAGAAGCTGTAATTGCTCGTATGGAACAATTACAAAAAGTTGAAGATAATGGTAATACTGCATTTGAGAATCAACTACTAGACACTCCAGTAGAGTCTATGGGTGAGTCTATGCAGATTAGCAATACTGTGCGTTTAGAGAAGCTTTTGTTGGAAAATGATAGGATGGTTAGTCCTGCAGTAAAAGAAGAGCTTAGAAGTCGTATAGCGAATGCTTCTCGTGTTGCACAAGAGAGACTTAATGAACTCCCTAAGAAAGAGCAAAGAAAAGTAATTGCAAGAGAGTTAGCACGTGTAGAACTTCTACATCCAGGTACTGCATTTAGTGACGAAAGACTTAAGACATTGTTTGGTATGGAGTTTACTCCAGAAGAAAAGTCTGAAGTAGTCAGAGAGACTGCAGTAACTTTATCTAGAGAGAAAGAAAAAATCCAAGAAGAGGAAGTACTGCAGCCTGCAGAGAAAGACCTTGTAATGGATGCATTGATCAAGTCTTTTGAGTCCGAGCCACTAGAAGTACAGGTAGAGAATGAACAAGGCAATTTAGAAAGAGTAAGAAACGAAGAAAGGGTTACTAGAGAAAGAAGAGCAATCTTTGCTATTCCTAGATCTAAATCAAAAGACCAAGCTAAGAGTAGAGTTAAATCTATCTTTAAAGCAATGGGATATAGTTCTGAAGATATCAATAAGGCTCTAGAAGATATTAATAAAGTCTTTGATAATGAGGAAGTTACAGAGCCTGGAGATATCTACACTTCCTACTTAAGATTCCTTGACTCTAATTTGCTTAAAGGTTTGCCTGACAAAGCAGTTACAGAAGACTTTGTAGTGGAGGAAGCACCTATTGTACAGGCAAAGACTACTGTAACAACTGAAGAAGTTGTTGCTGAGATTACTCCTACCCTTACTGAAGAAGACGAATTGTTTGGAACAAGTGAAGAGATTAAGGCTGCGAGAGATAAGAAGTTAGGAATACCTGAAGTTGATCCTGCGGACCAAGTAGTAGTTGAGACTCCAATTATTGTGGAAGATGAGTTTGATGGCTTAGAGGTTACTCCTGTAAATACTATTACTTCTCCTGAGTTAGTACACACTACTCCTACTGTTTTTACTAGTAGTAACTCTGGAGTACAGAGTTCAATTATGAGAACTATAAGCAAGTCTGTAGAGTCTTATAGTCTAAAGTTGATGGATATGTTCTCTTTTGTTAGAGAGACTTTAGGAGACTCAGCTATGTCTAGCCTAGAGAACATCTATAATAATGTAACAGAAGCGCTTAAAACACAAGATAAAGAGACTCTTGCTAAGCTTAAAGAAGACTACTTGGCTATATTTAGTGGAAGTACATTTGCTCCAGAACAACTAGAATACATTTGGAATGAGCAGTACATCAAAGGAAAGCCTGATTCTTCTATTCCTTTTCAGGAGGCTGCTTATGTTACTAACTCTCAATTTGCTTTAGTTTATAAAGACGAAGAAGTAGTTGTTAATGCAGTAAATAAGAGTACAGGAGAATTGTTTACTTACAAAGCAAAGGTAACAGGTAATGTAAATGACGCTAACCAAATTGAAGTTAAAACTGCTAAAGGTGCTTTAGTTTACGTCAAGAAAAGCAGTATACAAGCTGGTAAGAGTCTACCTATTAATGTAAGAGCTAACTTTAACCAAACTAACTCTGTAATGATGACAGCAGTAGACAGAACTAGCGGAGAGATTGTTAAGTTTAACTCTAACGGGGAAAGAGATGCTCAGGGAGATACTCAACTGAATGTATTTGCTCCTAAGGAGAATACTACAATGCAAGAGGTAAGGAAGAATCTTGCTTCAGGTCAACCTATCTCACACACTCTTCCTATTCATACAGGTGCTAGGATTAACAGTGCTGCTGCTTATAGAAAAGGAAAGAACTCTGTTTACTTAACTGCATCAGTTGCAGGCATTGATACTAGTATTCAAACAGTAACACCTACTGAGTTGGAGACTGTATCAGAAGAGATTATAGAACCAGAGGTAACTACTAATCTAAATTCAGACGAACAAGCAATTCTTTCCTTTGATGTTAGTGCGCTAGAGAACCTTGAGAGTGCTGCTGAGTCCTTAGATCAAAATACAGGACAAGAGATTGATAATGCAGGAAGCTGCAAACTTTAATTAAAAGAGAGTAAAAGTACTAAACTAAAGTATATTTGTAAAGATGGCAAAAATAATCTGCCCTACTAGGGAAAATAAAGACTTTTCAAACTTAAGCAATGCTCTTGGTAGTGATGCCTTAGCTAGATATATATGGTGGAAAAATGGCAACCTTCCTTTAAACTTAACTGAAGACGCTGATGGTAATATTGTTCCTAGTGAAATCTACGACAGAATCTTAAACGAAGTTGCAGACGGTAATGAAATTATTGCTTTAGGGATTACTGCTATCATGCATTATCCTAGCTTTGAAGAGAAGTATGGAGAGGAAGATCCTGCATTTATTGTAGACTACATTAAACAGGAAGCCCAAGACAAAGCAGATAAAGCAGCCAAAAGACAGGCACAACTTACTGAAGAAAAGATTATTCCTGGTACTAAGACTCTGTACATTCAGTCTCCTGAGGGTGATGTTATATACACCCAAGAAGAAGGAAAAGAGATCTTTGATAGTTTAGAGTACCTTGCTTCTACTAAGAAGAGCTGGAAGGGGGTAGTTGATGCTTTAGCAGAAAGACTTACTGATATTCAAGCTAAGATTAAGAATAGTGCTATAGATCCTGAGTCCAATGTTACTCCACAAGAACTTGCTATTGGTAAGAATTTAGTCAACCTTCTTAAGAGTTGGCCTCAAGTTAAAGCTTGGTATCTTAGTCAGGACACAAACTTTGGCTTAGAATTAATTGAAGATGAGGTAGACCAAGAAACAGGGGGAAACATCTACAATAAAAATGCGCATGATCGTAGTCAAATGGACTTGGCATCTGCTGAAGTTATTAAGTTAGTTCAATCGCTTCCTAAGTACAACAAACTTACAGTACAAAATCGTAAGGATATAAAGTCAGGAAAGAAAAGTATTACTGATTTTCAAGTTATAAGTAACCTTACAGGTTTTCCAATTGTAGGAAACTTTTCTACTAACTGGAATGTACTTACTTCTAGTTTATCTGGAATCACTAAATACGATAAAATTCTTGAGGAGTTGACAGTTGTTGCACAGGAGTATCCTCAGTTCAGGGACTTAGCTAATATGCTTCCCAAAGAAGATGTGCAAGACGTTGACTTAAATACAGCTAATTTTGTAGCTTCTTTTGTACAAACAGTCTCTCTTCCTGAGATTGCTGCTTATCAACTTTCTATTGGTAAGAAGAATGATGGTAAAGAAACTAAGATTGTTACTAAGACCTTTCAACTTGGTACTAGAACAGTCGATAACCTTATTAAGTATTTTGACGAAGATTACTTTAAATCTAATCCTAAGTATGGGATGCTTAATGATGAGGGAAAAACTGTTCTTAATATCCCAAAGATACTAGAAGACTTTGCTAGTATCAAAGATATTGGAAGATTCTTTGTAGAGAGAGGAGACATAAACTCTGCTGAGGGAAGACAACTACTACAAAATATTCACAGGTTCTATAATGCTTTAGGTATTATTCCTACTAATGCTCTTTATCAAAAAGATAAAAAGGCTCTTTATGATTTTTTAAATAGTACTACTTATAATGTAAGAGAACTTTATACTAAGCTAGAAGAGAGTAAAGATAATAAAACTGTTACTCAACCTCTTCAATTCTTGGCTCGTCCTCAAGGTGCAGGTAAAGCACTTGGTCCTAAGTTTGATATCATTAACTCTATCGTAGGATACTATGGTAAGTTTGAAAGAGAGTTTGCTTCTGGTTCTTACTTCAATCCCGAAGACAAATTACAATACAATCGTGTCCAATACTTCTATCTAACTCAGGTTACTAATGCTCTTAACAATGTATCAAGTTACAACGAGTTGATTTCTATGCCAGAATTTGCACATCTAGATGTACGCTTGAATCCTAACATACTAGGATCTGTGTGGCTAGAAAGGATGTTTGGTATCAGTATTAAGGGTAAAACACCTGCTCAGCTAAAGAAAGACTTGGATGCAGGTAAGCAGTTTCCTAGACTTAAGACTAGGTTTAGTAAGGAACCTTTTAAGATAAACATAGTAAATTACTCAGGAGTAAGTATTGATGCAGAAGTTAAAGACGGAGTTACTACTACAGAACTTACTTCAGAGGATAAAATTGTACAAGACTTTTTATCTTTCTTTAGTTCTGGTATAGTTGAAAATATTCGTTTTGGTGACAAGGGAACTTCTTATGCTACTATTACCTCAGGCAAAGTAGAAGAAAGAATTTATATTCCTCTTAATGCTGATGTATTGAGTATGATGGAGAAGCCTTCTTCTGTCATTGAACAGTCTTTGGTAGATCAGTTTAATGCCTATCTTACTTCAGAAGTGTTTCGTGTACTTGCTGTAAACAAGGAAACTAAAAAGAATACTTACACTAAGAACGGAAGACAATTATTTTTATTTAAAGATATCTTACCAAAAGAAGACTATGATGCTTTAACTAGTGAAGATAGTAACGTAGTAAAAGAAGCTTACACTAAGGTATCTAGTAATCTTCCTACTTACTTAGGAGAATATTTTACTAAGCAGACTCAAGAGTACAAGAAGCGTCTGATGGATTCTGTACTTGGCGATAATACTGCTATCAAGACAACTATCACTGAGGAACAGAAAGAAGAGCAATTAGTAAATTCTCTATCTGCTTTAGGATTTATTGATCCTGCTTTGTTTAAAAAGAATCAACTTACTAAGCAGAATTTAGACTACGTTATTGCAAACTACCTTAAGAATGACTTTATTCATAAGGCAGAATTCATGAAAGTCTTTGTAGGAGATATTTCTAACTTCCAAGTTAAAGGTGACTTCCGTGAGGTATTCAAACGTATTCCCCTTACATCTTCTCCTGGTTTTATCTTCCAAGATAATCCAGTAGTGATGTCTCATTTAAACAATAGTAGTGCAACTAACGGACTACATAAAGCGCTTACAGGGGTTGCTCAGAAGTTCCGTAAGACTGTAAGGACTGTTATCTTTAACGATGTTAATACATTCAGTAAAGAAGATTGGCCTACCTATAGAAATGCTTTAGGTCTTCCTGATACCATGGAGTATCAAGAGTATGTAAACTCTCCTAAGGAAGCAGATGCACAAGGTTTAGTTAGTTTAGATTTTTATCGTAACTATCTTATTGGACTAGGACAGTGGTCTCAACAGCAAGAGAACGCTTACTTGAATGAGATCGAAATCTTCAAGATTCTCAACAAGACTGAGAAGACAGAAGAAGACTATGCTAAGATGCAAGAACTGAAGGCTAGCATGGACTATGTAGGTTTTCCTCCTTTGAAGTTAGGACACTATGGTCCTATTGTAGAGGATGTTAAACTTACTGCCTTACATAAGTATTCTTTGGCTCCTATGATTCCTTCTATGATTGCTGGTACTCAGCTGGAGGAATTGAATAAGCAAATGATTGCTAAGCAGATTGACTACGCAACATTTAACTCAGGATCTAAGGCTTCAAACTACGGAGACGCTTTGGACTTTTATGTACCAGATACAGACAATACAGGTACACTTAAAGTTAATTCTGATATCAAAGGAAACAACGTTACTACTTTACACTTAACCAATCTTAAACAACAGCAGTACATTGCTCCTAAGTTTAAGAACGAAGCTACTCTAGCTACTCAGATGGTTAAGCTTATCTTTGGTGACTTTTTTGCTCAAGGTAACTTATCTGATCTTAACGCTAGTACAGCTAAGAATATTTCTGATCTGTATAAAGACTATACAAATGTATTAGGTAATATTATCGGAGCAGAAGAAGCAAACTTGTTTAATAAGTTAGGTATTACTAAAGACGACCAAGGAAACTTTGTAAACTTTGATAATAAAAAGTTCTATAACTTTCTTAAGGGAGAGTTAGATAAAAGAGATACAAGTGCTTCGCTTAAGCGCTACATTCAATTAGATGAAGCTGGTAACATCAAGTACCCACTTGACGCTACTAAGAATAGAGCAGAGATTGAAAACATCTTACTGTCTATCATTAATAACAAGATTATCTCTCAGAAAATCCATGGAGAGTCTTATGTTCAAATGGCATCAACTGCCCAAGGTAGTACAAGATTCACTAAACCTACTGAAGAACAGATTAAGAAGTATGGTATCAATGGATTAAGATTTTATCGTAAAGGCCCAGACGGTACAGAACCTGCAGATGTAAAGATTGCTTTCAATCCTAAGAAACATGCAGGTCTACTTAATCTTACATTCAGAGGTAAGAAGATTGGGACTATAGATAACCTTAACAAGATTCTTAAGTCTACTAATCAAGAAGCTATTGACTGGGTTAACCAACATAATAAGAAATTAAGTCTAGTAGGTGTACGTATTCCAGTACAAGGTTTAAACTCTATGGAGTACTTCCGAGTACGAGAGTTCTTACCCACTAGTGCAGGTCCTGTTATTGTTGTTCCTGCTCAGATTGTAGTTAAGTCTGGATCTGACTTTGACATTGATAAGTTGACAATGTTTGAACCTAAGTTAACTGCTAACGGAGAGTTAGTTGATGACGGAGGATTCACCCTTAAAGATTATAATGCTAATCTACCTAGTCAAAAAGAGTCAATGAGAATGCTCAAAACTCTTACAGATGTTAAGCAAGCCTTGGTAGATACCTTAGCAGCAACTCCTGCTTATGTTAATAAGAAGCAATTAGAAAAAGAAATTAAAGAGTTGACTGAGTCTATCTCTACCACAGAGGAAGAGATTAGTAAGTTCTCTAATAAGAAGATGAACCTAGAAGAACTTCAGGCTTTGATGTCAGAAGGATCTAACGATAAAGAAAACTTAATCAAACAGAAGATCGAAGAAGCAAAGGCTCTTGTGAAGACAGGTGATCTAGCGGCTTCACTTCCTGTGCTTAAGGCTCTTAAATCAGAGATTAACGACTATGTAAGTACAGTTAACGGAGTACAAAACTTCAAGCAAGCTAACATCAATAAGTTGATAGATGTGTTTAGTTCTGTTCTTTCTATGAAAGAGAACTACGATAAGCTTGTACTCCCCAACACCAACACAGTATTGACTGAGATTTCAGATAAATTAAAAGCCAATCCTATCACTTCTACGGAGTTATTTAGTCCTCTTACATCTAATCGTGTTTATGGAGATAATATTGAGTCTAAGAAAGCCTTGGGTATTGATGCTAAACTTAACACAATGCAGAAGGAGTTTCAGATTGCAGGACTTGTCTACACAAGTGAGTTTGCTACAATGTATCCTTTTTCAGCAAATCGTGTAGAAGGAGGAATTAGTTTAGGTGAAAAAACCCTTACTGATGGTACTTCTATCTCTCGAGTAATCAGTGAAGCAATTAACGGGCACGTAGATATTGCAAAAGAAGACTGGATTATCTTGTTAGGACTAGATAAAGCTAAGACTCCACTGTTTCATGCTATGATTCTTGCAGGTACCCCTGTAAAGACTGCTTTAGACTTTTTGAATAAGCCAGTAATTAAGTACTTACTTAAAGAATCTACTAGAGGACCTCTATTCAAACAACTAGGGGTAACTAGGGGGAGAAAGACTAAACAAACCTTTAAGGAAATCTTAGTAGATACTTTAAATAGATTAGATATTTCTGAGGATTCTCTAGATATTATTACTAGTTCTACGGAAAGAAACATGAGTGGAACTGTCCTAGTAAAACCATCTATAGAAGCTTTGTATGGTAGATTAGACGAGTTTACGAATAAAGAGGATGCTGCTAAAGTAAAAGATATTGTAGATCTTTTTGTAGTAAAAGAATTGCAAGGTTCTATACAACAATTGACTGGGTTAGTAGACTACAACACTAGAAGATTTCAAAACTCTTACCAAGTTAAGGCCGATAAGGTTAATGCAGCTAGAATTAGAGAAAGCTTCAATGCGTCAGGTTTAGATAAACTTACTAATAAGTCTGCTCTTTCTAAATTTAATCAGGCTAATACTATTGAGTCTTTGATGCCTCAGGTATTTGATGTATCAAATCATCCTAGTGTACTAGACGCTATTACAATCTATTCTAATAAGGCTGGATTGTTTACAGAAGAGGATTTAGTTAAAGCTTCTAGAAAAGTTAAAGACAACTACCTTGTTACTATGGTACAGTTGTTTGGCGTAGATGGTACAGGAACTAAGTTACAGGATAAGTTTTTCTCTAATGCAGGTCTTTTGAATAAGAATAACCCAGAGAATTTATCTAAGCGGATTGCTGACATCACCGAGAAATACAGTGACTTATCTAAGAATCAGATCTTGGCTAACCTCTATACAGCAGAAACAACTTCAAACAATATTATCTTTAGACTTAGAAATGCTAACTTAGATAGTTACTTGATTGGTGAGTACGAGAAAGCTTTTATTGAGGGACTTAATGATGTACGTGAAGATGTTCGTAGTGTATTCGAGAATCTAGGTCTAGGTACTTTCTTACAGTTTGGCTTTGCTAAGAACTCTTATGGACTCTCTCAAGTAGTTCCTTATGAGACTTATGTAACTCATACTACCCAAGCAGTTGCTAAGCTTAAAGAAGGACTTAACAATCCTACCTTTGCAGAAGCTATGTCTAGGTATGTAGGATTAATGACTTACTTCAATGACAGTAGAAATGTTCCTACTTTAGTTCTTAATTCAAGACTGGCTAAGAGTGAGTATCAGAGTGACTTCTTAATTACTTTAGGAACTATAGAAGAAGAGTTGGACGAGAGTCTAAGACGCATAGCTAACTTTAAAGGTAAGACTTACAATAACTTTAATAACCTTAAAGCAAGGGGTAAGTTCAGATCTTTGCCTATCCAGTTAGTAGATGTTATTCCTACTAAGAAGACTACTCCTGTTGCTATGCGAAACTTAGAGGGTACTATTCTTATTAACGAAAAAGAGTTCATCAAGAAGTTTAACGATAAGGCTTGGACTAAACCTGCTAAACAACTCGATGATAGCTTTGCTACTCCCTTAGCTGCAGATGAATTTCAATCATTAGAAGAATTCTTGACCTTTGCTTTGATACATGAAGTTAAGCACAACACCATCAAACAAGAAGAGTCGGAGACTAAAGGACAATACGAAGACAGAATTAACCAAGCTGCATTACAAGACCTACGCTACAACTACGGCAAGGGAGAGTCAAGCAGTGTAGTAGATCCATTTAAATGTTAAAGATATGGCAAGTTGCGACTTAAAAACAACAAACAAAGAGTACATGATTTCAAAGGGAGCTATAGTACAAGGCTCCCTTAAGATACCTAATGAACGTCTATTTGATATTCATAACGCAGAGATTAGGGATTCCGCTAATCAACGTTTTAGCTTATCTAATGAGGAACTTCCTTTTACTAAGACTGAAAGACGTATTACTAGAAATGATTATCTTAGAAGGGGATCTGATTTCTTTATAGAGTGGGGATTTAACGAAAAGTTCTTTGAAAAACTTACTCCTATAGTAGAGATGTACAATTCTTTTGAGGAAGATATCTACGATGAGACTCCCACTACTATCTCTACGTATAGTCAGATGCAGATTTCTTTTGAAGAAAGCATAGATGATAACAACATAGTAAGTGAGAGTCCTATTAGGTCTACTTTTCCATATGAGGCCGAGGATTACATGGCTGATGTTAAGGCAGAAACTAAAGCTAATTTAACTAGACTTCAATTTAAAGAAGAGTCTTGTAATATTTAATTATATTTGTATTTTTATAATAATTTAAAATAAAATAATGTCCTGTAAAGCAACTATAAAATCTCCTATTACTGGTAAGACAGTGATGTCTACTACCTACTATCAATTGACAAACGTATTTGATAAAGAAAAGGCAGTAGATATCTATAACAGTATGTACACTCCAGGTTTTCAAGACCTTCTTGGTTTTGATTGGACTACTAATAAAGAGTACAGAGAAGAACTTAACCTAAATGGAGAGCCTAAGATTGAGTATCTTAATGAGATTCTTGGACTGGAGCTATCTCAGTATCAATTAGATGCAATCAACTCTGAAGAAGATGCTTTGACTCAATTAGATCCTATGCAGGAATTTCCTACATATGATGAGGCAGTGGCAGTTGCAGCAAACTTTAACTTAAATCCAAGATACAAAAACATCTCAGCAGAAGTAGTTCGTACAGATAAAGGATTCAGAGTATCTGTAGGTTTGTTTAAGTCTTCTGGTATAGAGAACAAAGAGACCCTAAGTAAACTTAACTTTGGTGAGATTATCTCTCAATTCTTTCCAAGTAGTAACACTAGTTGGAATGATGTAGTATCTGGTTTGCTTACTAGTGATAGAATTTCAGATACTCAAAAAACTATCCTTTCTAAATTAAAAGAACTTCAAGACATTAACCCTAGTGTAAAACTAGTAATCTTTGACGATACTGATTCTATGGATGCAGGTCAAGTTGCATTCTACGATAATAACTCTCGAACTATCTACATAGGTAAGACAGTTAGTGAGAGTATGGATGATTCTAAGCTTATTACAGACCTTATCCATGAGTCTATGCACGCTTACACCATTAAAGCCTTGAACGAGCCTGTAACAGATCAGGAGAAAGCATTTAAGGCAGAGATGGAAAAGGTCTATAACTCTTACTTAAAGAAGTTTCCTAATCTAGTTGTTAACTATGGATTTACTAATGTAGAAGAGTTTGTAAGTGAGGTAGTATCTAATCCTCACTTTAGGGCTGCATTAACTGCACAACAAGAGTCTCTTAAGGAAGATAAGAACTTTCTAAGGAACATGTTAGAGAAGATTACAAACTTCTTAAAAGGCCTGTACACAGATCTTCCTAACGTAGAGCAGATCGACTCAACAATAAATGATTACTTAGATCATTTGATTGAGACTAGGGACATGCCTATTACTCAAGGAGAATATGACTTAAGATTCAAGAATGAGAAGTATAATCCTAACGGACTTACTGACTTAGAGAAGTTTCCAGAGTTACAGAAGTTTGTAAACTTCATCAATAAGAATACTTCTAGTAAGATGTGGGGACAAATCACACAGTCCTTAAAAGAAATTGACTCTACTCTCAGAAGTACAGGAAGACTACAGGAACGCTTTAGTGACATCAACTCTACTAATGCTAAAGATATTTTAGCTAACACTATTGCTTATCTTAACACAGCTCTTACTACTCTTACTACCGTACAGAATCAACTTGATCTATACAAGAAAAATGCTTCTGAGTTTGAAGACTTTGCTATTATCAAAACTTTTAACTATGCTAAGAATTTAAGTGGAGTAATCAAAGAGCAGATTAATGAGTTTGAAAAAGAATTCAATGCTATCTTCAGTCTAGAGGATATAACAGATATGCAAGAAAGAGCTACTACACAAGAAGCTCTTGAGGTAGCTATTCCTGATTATGCTCAAGTAGTTAAGGAACTTATGCAGACTATTGAGGATACTCGTAAGTTAGCAGACTCTATTGATAGTAACTATAACAATGCAGTAATTGCTCCTATTGCTAGAGAATTAGCTTCTTCCTTTGGAGAGGAGGCTACTGTAGAAGGTAAAAAAAGAGTGAGAGAACAGCTTAATGCGCTTACTACAGCTAAAGCAAAAGCAGATGCTAGCGGTAAAACTGCTTTATCTAAAGTACTTGCTAAGGAGATTGAAGATCTGAGACAATTAGAAAACTTTATTCCTACTGCAAAGAATATTGAACAACTTCTTAAGAACGATAAGAAGTACGGAAGAGAGACTAGCTTCTTAGGTATGTGGCTTAACAACGCAGTACAAGGAAAGAATCCTACTGTCCAGATTGTTAAACAGTTTGTTGATAAAGCTACTGCTGAGGCACAAGTAAACTCAGGTAAATTCAGTAAGCGTGCTCAAGATATCTTTGACAGACTTCGTAACCTAAGAGGTAAATTGGCTACCGAAGGTATGACCTACCAAACTCTTTACAAAGGATTTACTAGAGTAGTTGAGGTTCTACACAGACAACCAGATGGTTCGCTTAAAAAAGTAAAGCAAGCAGTACTAAACACTAAATTAAAAGAAGAAGAGTTCCAAAATGATCTTAAACTTCTTTTAGAAAGAGAAGAGCAGGCTATTAAGTCAGGTAATCAATCCTCTATTGATACTACTAAGGCTGCAACTAATGCATTTCTAGAAAACTATGCTTTGCGTCCTTACACAGATGAGTACTATAAGATCCAAGAGTTATTGACCGAAGAAGCAAAAGAAGCAAGAGAAGCTATCTTGTCTGAGATTAGTTTTTTGTCAGAGGATCTTAACCCTGATGAGATTACTAAAGATGAAATCAAGAGATTGCTGACTGAGTTTAATCGCTTAGGTTCTTTGTATTACTCTAATGGAGATGAGAAGCCAGTAGGAAGTAAAGACAGAAGAGTAGCGGAGTCAATCATTGCTTGGAAGAAGGAAAGAAACAACCAAGACGTACTTACTTATGATAACGTAAGTAAGCGTAAACAATGGCAAATTCAAAAGAATGAGGTAGATGAAGCCTACAATAAAATCCTTAAAAGAAAGAATGCTTCAGATATTTCATTGTCAATGGCAGGATTTGCAGAACAGCAAGATGAAGACCTTGCAGAACAGAACGAAATAGTCACTAAGGAATTTGAAGAAGCAAAGAAAGTAAGAGACAAGTGGTACGAAGAAAACACTAGGACAGAGATTGCACCAGAGTTTTATCAAACCCAGCAATCTATAACAGATTCTATTAATGCTATTCTTAGTAGATATCCTTCTTTCGATGCAGAAGATCTTACCGAGGCTTACAAGAGATTGAACAATGCTATCTTAGGCTTTAGGGATAATGATGGAGCTATCCAAGGTAATGATGTAGTCAATGCAGGCAACTTGTTCCAGACAGTTAAAGAAATAGAAGCAGAGATAGAAGACATTAAGAAATATTCACAGGCAAGGGAATTAAGTGCTGACGATAAGTCAGAGTTAAGCAGACTGTATAAAATGCTTAATGCTTTGCAGGGTAGAAAAGAAACCCAATACTACAAGGACAAAGTACTAGAAATACAAGGAAACATCAGAACAGAGTTATCCCAAGACAAAGAGTTCATGGATGCCTTGGAGGAGAAAGCTAAGACAAGAAGAGAAAGTTACCTTGCAGCCCAGTTAATAAATTCGTTTACAACAGTAGAGGAAATAAAACAAGCAATTCTAGAAGAAGAAATAGTAAACAGATTTAGAGCAAGTCAATGGTTTAAAGACAATCATATTTTTACTGAAGAGGTAAAGATTGTAAACGGAGATACAGTTACTACTACAAAGGAAAGACCTTCATACATTTGGACTCAGATTCTTCCTAAAGATCCTCGTCATATTATTGAGGAGGCACCTTCTTTTCAGTGGTCTATTCCTGTTATTGATGATAAGTTTAAGAATAAAGACTACAGATTTACTTCTGAACCTAGGCCTAGAGAAACCGAAGATGGTAGATACACTAATCCTGAGTATTATAATCTTCCTGCTGCTGAAAGAGATATTCTAGATGACATTATTACTCTTCATGAGGATGTACAGAAAGAGTTGCCTAAGAGTCAGCGTATTGGGTATTCCATAGTGAACGAGAATAAGACAGCCTTTGAAACGCTTTCTAATGTTCTTAGAAGACCATTGGATACTTTCTCAGGTATTTATGAATTGTTTAAGTTAGCTTTTGTACCTAACATAGGATCTAGTCAGTACGAGCAGTTAAGCGACTCTGAAGTAGAAACTATATCTGGAAGGAAAGTACAATTGATTCGTAGTCGTTACAAAAGTCCTTTAAATACAGATCAGGTATCCTATAATATCTTGGGTAACATTGCTAAGTTTGGAGTTTACTCTTCACACTTTGCGGCTATGCAAAAGATTATGCCTACTGTCTTCAGTACCAGAGATGCACTAGAGAGAAACAAAACTGCTGATAGTACTTTGTCTACAGTAGACTTTGAAATCTCTAAGAACTTTTACGGAGAAGAGATTAATTCAATAGGTAATAAAGAGTTTGTCAAGCTTCTTACTCGTCCTGCAAATAAGTTTTTATCAATAGGTCAACGTAAAGCTTTGCAGTTTAACGCAATTGCATCTATTAAGAACTTTGCAGTCAACTTGTGGAATGCTGGAATAAATAAAAACCTAGCAGGTGTAAGTAGACAAGAATTCATTCAGGGTATGTGGAGAGGACTTAAACAATCAGATAAGATGTTTGAAGTTTACAGAGGAGGAGGTAATGTTTCTTACTATACAGACTTACTTATGCATTTTAATGCTATGCCCCAAGCTCAGCCTGGAGCTAAGGCAGATACTATTCATCAGACTATGTTGAATAGATTTGTGTCTAGTGAGACTGCAGGTTTTGTTATTCGTGGTTACTTAGAGAGTATTTCTACTATTGCTGTGTTTGAAGCCATCATGAATCAGTATAACGTTCAGATAGAAGAAGGTGGAAAAACTAGAACTATTAAACTAGCAGAAGCATACGAACAAGTAGACGGTAAACTACAACTTAAGGCTGGAGTAAAAGTAGAGAACATATCTCGCTTAGAACAACAGATCAGAGATAGAATCTTTAACTACTTTACTTCAACTCAAGGTAACTACTATAAGAGAGGATCAGCTCAGTACGAAAGATACATTCTTGCAAGAATGGTAATGAGTATGAAGCGTTGGTTAGCTACTACATTTAATAATAAGTACGGCTCAAGAAGACTTCAGTTGAACACAGGTAACATAGAAAAAGGATTCAACAGAGAAGTAGGTTCTTACTTAAGACTACTTGCTTTGGGCGGTAGTTCCATGGCTAATGAGACTGTTACAGATCAGCAGAAGTCTAGAATGCGTACTGCAGCTACTAACTTGGTAGGTATGCTCGCTATACAACAGGCTTTAATTACTACTATGGGTATTATAGCTAAGTCTTTAGATCCTGATGATGAGGAGAGTACTAGTCCATTCTTAGCATTTATGGCTAATTTACTTCAAGGTATGCACGATGAGTTGACTACCTTTAGTCCTATAGGGGCAGCAAACTGGGCTTACAAGTCATTTTATCAAACTCCTCAGAAACAACCAGGAGAGAGTAACACAATAGCAAGAGGTAAACAGTTAGGATGGAGTGTTATCGGTGGTACAACTAAAGCTTCTTATGATGCATTGAGTCCTTTGTTTGATGGCGATACTTGGTCAGATCCTTTTGGTTCTTTTTCTTATAAGTATGCTAATGGTCTTCCTAACTCATTTAGTACTCCTAAGGCACTATATGGTAAGCCTAATTTACTTGCAGCTTTCATGATTTATACGGGAGCAGAATCAGGTATGAGTCAGTTCCTACAGCCAGAGAAAAAGCTTTACACTGTATTGAAGTACAACCCAAGGTTAGATGTAACAGAAGAGAGGAGAATAAAGATGGATCCTTTGGGAAGCTATAACCAGTTAAGCGAGAGAGTGTCTGAGATTAAAAAAGAGTTAAAGTCAGTAGATCCTTCAAAGAGAATTACAGACCAAGGAGAAAGAGTAGAAAGATTTAAAGAGATTGCTTCCTTGGAGAATAAGATGGAGATCATAGGAATGCAGTATCCATATGTAGCAGCCTACTATAGAAACAGAAAGTTTGGCTCTTCATTAGGAAGCAGGGAGGCAGCAAGACTTAACAAAGAGATAGAAAGATATCAGATGCAAACTAATCCCGAAGAATTCATTAGAAGTAAAGTAAAGAGTAAGGTAGAAAGCTTCGAGAATAGGATAGAGTCAGAGAGATTAAGGAGAAAGTAACTCCTTAATCTCTTATCTCTTGACTTATTTTTTTAATAGTTTACTTTTGTACTACGGGCCTAAAAAGCCGAGTACTTAAGTACTGTAACGATAATTAAACTAAATTAAACTATATAATTATGGAAAATAATGATTTGCTTAAAGAGCAAGCTAAACGTCTAAGACAAATCGCTTCTAACACAGAGGAGCCTGCTGACGTATCTAGAACCCTTACCCTATCAGGTTCGCTTACAGCTTTGCCAGCAGAGTGTTGCAAATTCGTAACACTTATGAATACCACAGGATCAAACTTAAGTTTTACAGTAAATAATGCTACTTCAGGTGTATCTGGAGCAACTATCTTGTTGCCTACTAGTGCAGGAATTAGCATAGATACTTCTAATACTTCCAATGTAAAAGTAGCTGGTACAGGTACTCTTTATTACATTGTATCTCAATAAGAGATAAGCGAAGTATTTAGTCCAAAAACTTAAACTTAAATCTAAAATAAGATCCAATGGCTCGCTTAGGGAAATTTTTCTATATTAACGGAACAGACAATCTATCTAATGCTCACTTCCTAAGAGTAAGAGCAGATGGAGGAATTACAGAATCTCTAGGATGCATAGATACTGCAGGTACTTTACTTGAGTCTGCATCTTATTTTATGAGACCAAGTGGATACAAAGAGGACACAGTATACTCACTTATCCCTAACAACTCTAATGGATCGCTTAACTTTGTTAGAGGAAGTGATGCTTGGAGAACAGAGATAGGAGGACTAGTACAAAGGACTCCATATAACCTACTACAGCAAAGTGAGACTTTTGAAAATTCAGCTTGGAATAAAATAGGTTCAAGTACTATATCAAACTTAACAACTGCACCTAACGGAACATTAACAGCAGATAAACTTGTTGAAAATACAAGTACTGGATTTCACAGAGCAGTACAGGCTATTAGCGGTAGTATAGGTTCTACATACACTTTTTCAGTTTACTTAAAAGCATCTGAAAGAAATTGGGCATTGGTTTGGTTTGACGGAGAACCTGCAGGGACTTACGTGAATTTAACAACTGGCGCATTGGGTACTGTATCAGCTGGAGTGACTGCAAGTACAGCAAGCGTAGGCGATGGTTGGTGGAGATGTTTAATTACTAAAACTATTGTTGCAAGTGCAAATGTTTCAGTTTACACTGCTACAGGTAACAATGGTGCATCGTACACGGGTGATGGAACTTCTGGGATTTTTGTATGGGGAGCACAATTAGTTGAGGGGGCAGATCAATTGCCTTACTTCCCAACTACAGATAGATTAAACGTACCTCGTTTAAGTTATATGTACGGTAGTTGTCCAGCTCTTTTGTTGGAGCCACAAAGAACAAACTCCATTAGAAACTCATCAATGGTAGGTGCAGTGGCTGGGTCTCCTGGCACTATGCCAAGTAACTGGGCATCAGCAGTTTTATCTGGATTAACTCAGACTATTGTGGGTACTGGTATTGAAAAAGGTCTTCCATACATTGACTTGAGGTTTAATGGTACAGCAACTGGTACAACTATTCGTATTGCTACGGATGGAACAACTGCTATTTCAGCATCAAACGGTCAAACTTGGACACATTCTTTCTACGCTAAACTAATAGAGGCACCAGCTGCTCCAAATAACTACAATTTATATACACAACAACTTGCAGCTGGTGGAACTAACCTTGGGCAATTCCAGACGGCATTTGTTCCTACGTTAACTCTTCAGAGGTATACACAAACTTTTACAACAGATCAAGCAACAATTGCAAATATTAGACCTTATTTTTGGGCTGAATTAACTAACGGAGCAACATATGATTTTACCATCAGAATTGCTCAACCACAAATGGAGTCGGGCGCTTATGCTACTACTTCAATTTTCACCACAGGTTCAGCTACTGCCACCCGTATTGCCGATTCCTTTTCACGAAATAACATCTACACCAATGGTTTGATAACATCAAGTGGGGGTACTTGGTTTGTGGAGTTGAGGAATAACATTGCATATACAAGGGATGGGGCAGGGAATGCTATAGGAGTTGGTGATTCAACAGCACTTACAACCAATTCGTTTGTCATCAGAAACAATTCAGCAACAGCATCAAGAATGGGAATAGTAAAAAGAGTTGGTGGAGTTTTAACAGTCTTATACGCAACTACAACTGACACTGTAAAAATCGCCATCAAATGGAATGGAAGTACTGCAGATGTGTTTGTGAATGGTACAAAGCAAGTTAGTTCCACCGCATTTACTGCCACAAATATGGAATTCCTACAAGGTGATGGCGCACAACAACCAGCATTTATCCAATCTATGGCACTGTTTAACTACCCATTAAGCGATTCGGATTGTCAGTTACTAACCACATAAACATTAAATAAACTTAAATAATTTTAAATAAAATAAATTAACTTTTAAATAAAAATACGACTATGTCATACGGTAAAATATTTCCCTTAGGTGCTAGTGGAGGAATTGTAAACACTGGTGTTCTACAACTTCAAGGAGGAGTACCCTTAGATTCTATTCTAAGAATCATTACAGACCAAGTAAACACTGCTACTCCACTAAGGGTGTCTACTACATCAGTTACTAACTATGGAGCAGGAGCTGTACTTACTAATACTGCTTTTGGTACAGACTCTTTGCTAAGCAATACTTCTGGGGCTAATAATGTCGCTTATGGTTATAGATCACTAAGAGCTAATACTGCAGGTACTCAAAATACCGCTATGGGTGCAGATGCTTTATTAAGCAATGCAACTGGAGGGGCAAATACAGCGGGTGGTTATCAAGCGTTAAATACAAACGTTTCAGGTTCAAATAACACCGCTTTTGGATGGGGTGCTTTGTTCAGTAGCACAGCAGATAATAATACTGCTTTTGGCTATAACGCAGCAAGAAACACAACATCTGGGTTAAATAACGTTGCTTTTGGACTTAGTGCTTTATTGGGCAATACAACAGGTGGTGGGAATACTGCTATTGGTCGTAGCGCTTTGCAAAATAATAGTGCTTCAAACAACACCGCGTTAGGGTTTGGTGCTTTGTTAGCAAACACAGTAGCGAATAACGTTGCAGTAGGTTACGAAGCGGCAACTTCCAACACAAGTGGAACGGGAATTACTGCCATTGGTTATCAAGCGTTGAGGTTAAGTACGGGTAATAATAATACTGCGTTAGGTGTTTCTGCTATGGCTTCAACAACTACAGGAGGCGGAAATCTTGCCGTAGGTAGTTTTGCACTACAAAACAATACTGTAGGTCAATTAAATACAGGTATTGGTTCAAACGCATTGTTAAATAATATAACAGGTTCAAATAATACCGCAGTAGGTAGAGATGCTTTACAACAAAATAGTGCGTCAAATAACACAGCAGTAGGACAGGCGGCTGCACTCGCCAACACCTCAGGCACAGGCATAACCGCAATCGGGTATCAGGCGTTGACTGCGAGTACGGGTGTGAATAATACGGCGTTGGGTTTTCAAGCGGGTTCTCAATTAACAACAGGAACAAACAATACTATTATAGGGTATAATGCAGGTAATAATACTTTAAGTATAGGTAACAACTGTACTGTAATTGGAGCAAATGCAAATACAGGAGGGTTTCAAGCCTCTATAGTTATTGGTTCTGGTGCTCAAGGGACAGCAGCAAGTCAATTTGTAGTAGGTTCTGCTGCATATCCCGCAGGTACAGTAGCAGCAGAAACTAATACTACTATTTCTTCTTGGGCTGTTAAAATTAACGGAACAGATAGAAAGCTTCTTTTGTTAGATACTGCACAGAACGTAATAGATGTTAAGCAAACTATCTCAGCGTCTACTGCTAGTACTACTGTTAGTTGGCCTAATGGTAACTTAGCGGATATTACGCTTACAGCTAATACTACTTTAACTTTAAGTACTCCAGTAATAGGAACTTATATTGTAAAGTTAACTCAAGGAGGAGGAGGCGGATTCTTGACTACATGGCCTGCAAACGTAAAATGGTCAGGAGGAGTTGCTCCAGTACTTACTACTACTGCAGGTAAGACAGATGTTATTACCTTAGTATGGGATGGATCTTTCTACTACGCTTCTTACGCTCTTAATTTCTAATTTTTAATTTAATTAACTCAATTAATTTATGTTTAACGGACCAGTATTTAATAACGAAGTAGTACAAGCAAACTCTAGAGCAGTTAATAATGCAGGGTTTTCAGAGTCACTAGACGAAGCAAACTCCCTATATTCTCGCTTAACAGGTGCTTCTTTTGAATTAGTTCCTTCTTCTTACAAAGGAGGAGTTGTATACTCAGGTGTACCTAATACTGGTAACGGAGACATAAATTGGACAAGAGGATCAGATGCTTGGCGTACCAACGCAGAGGGCTTTGTGCAGCGAGTGCCTTGGAATTTGGTATTGCAGAGTGAAACATTTGACAGTGCAAGCTGGACAAAATTTGATACTTCCGTAACCGCAAATGCTGCAATCGCACCAAACGGAACTGCAACGGCAGACAAATTAATTGAAACTGCGACAACAAATGTACATTGGCTTTTTCAATCAACAACAACAACTTCTTCATTGGCAATGTCTTGCTATATGAAAAAAGGCGAAAGAGATTGGGGCATAATTCGCACAAGGACTGCATCGGGAGATAGATTTGCTTGGTTCAATTTGAACACAGGCGTTGTTGGAACAGTGGAGAGTGGTATAACCGCATCAATAATCAATGTTGGTGATGGATGGTATCGTTGTATTGTTGTTTCTGCGAATCCAACAACAAATGCAAATCCATTTGTCATTGGATTGTCAAACGCTGACAATGTTAGCAGTTACACGGGGAACGGCACAAGCGGTATTTTCATTTGGGGCGCACAATTAGTCGAAGGCAGTTCAGCACGAGCTTACTTTCCTACAACTGATCGTCTTAATGTACCAAGACTGTCATATATGTATGGAAGTGCACCTGCTTTACTTTTAGAGCCACAGAGGACTAATTTAATTACTCAAAGTGGCGATTTGACAAGTTTTCTGATTACCCCATCAACGGGCTTAACTTCTGCATTAAATTCCACTATATCACCTGATGGAAGTAATACTGCAAGAAAAATTACTAATACTACAACAACTGAACAACATAGATTATATCAAGGGTTTACGTTAAGTAATGCTACGGCTTATACTTATAGTGTTTATTTGAAAAATGATACTGCAGGTTGGGCTCAAATCTCATTCTTTCTTGGCACTACTAGCACTGCATTTGCTAATATAAATCTTACAACGGGAGACCTTGGGACAACTGGTGGTGGGACAACATATACAGTGACTTCAGTAGGGAATGGTTGGTATAGGTTGCGTATTACGGCAACTACTGATGGAACAACTTGCAATGTACAGGTATATCCACTTGAAAGTAATTCATTGAATGCAAACCCAACCACTACAGGCACTGTTAAAAGTATTTTTGTTTGGGGTGCTCAACTTGAACTCGGAGCATATCCTAGTACTTACATTTCTACCCAGGCAACCTCAGTTACTCGCTTAGCAGACTCTTTCACTAGAGGTAACATTTATACTAATGGATTAATAACAGCAGCAGGAGGAACATGGTTTACAGAACTGAGGGGTAATTTAAGTCTGGTGAGAGATGCATTTAGTAATGGTCTGCAATTAGCAGATAATAACACAACTGGTGGGATTAGTGGTAACGGTTTCATTGTGCGTAGGAATGATTTAAGTCAAGGCAGGTTGAACATTCAGAAAGTAATTGCTGGGGTTCCTACGGCACTGTTTCAAACCACAACTGATACCTTTAAGTTTGCGATTAAATGGAATGGAACTACGGCTGACGTATTTGTTAATGGGGTAAAAGTGACTAGTGCTACATCTTTTACTACTACAAATATGGAGTTTTTGAATGGACAAGGTAGTGATGTACCTAAATTCATCCAATCTATGGCTTTATTTTCCACTCCATTATCAGACGACCAGTGTGTTGCGCTTACCTCTGACTTTACAGAAGGAGAATCAGTAATAGGAAGCTATGAAAGATATGTAAACAGTAACGGAGGAGCAGTAGAGAACTTAAATACAATAACCAACTTAATACAAAACTTAAAGTAAGCCAATATGAGCAAATTCTCTGATTCAACATTCTACCTAGCTCCTTCAGGATATAGGGAGTCTACATTATACCCACAAAAACCCTTATCTTCTATAGGTCAACTCTCTGTTACAAGGGCATCTAGTGCTACTCGTACTAATCCAGCAGGGCAAGTAGAGGATGTTTGCTATAACTTGCTTCAATACAGCGAAGACTTTAGTAATGCTTCTTGGAGTAAAACTGCATCAAGTATAACTACAAATACAACAACTGCACCAAATGGAACTTTAACTGCAGATAGTTTGATTGAAGATACAAGTAATAGTTTACATATTTGTGGTCAATCAATAACATTAAATTCTTCTATTTGTACGGTCAGTATATATGCAAAAGCAAATGGGAGAAATTGGATGTATATTTCAATGGTTGCCGCATCTAATTATGGGGCTTATTATGATTTGCAAAATGGTGTTTTGGGTACTGTTGAATCGAACGTGACGGCAACTGTTACAAGTGTGGGTAATGGATGGTATCTTTGTACAATAACTACTAATTCAGCCGTTTCATCAGCACGATGTCAAGTTTATACTTCAACTGGAAATGGAGTAAACTCTTATACAGGTAATGGAACAAGTGGTTTATATATTTGGGGAGCACAACTAGTACAAGGTAACTTACCTAAGACTTATCTTTACACAAGTGATCGCTTAAACTTTCCTAGAGTAGATTTCTCTGATGGATCTGCTTCTTTATTATTGGAGCCACAAAGAACTAACTTGTGTCTGTACTCGCAGACTTTTAGCGATACTTCTTGGACCGCATTAAATTCTACAAAGGTATCAACTACCAATATAGATCCAGGTAATACAACAACTGCATTAAATGTTACTTGGGATAGTGGCGGAAGTAAGTATTTTTATCGCACACAAACTGGCTTAACGATTGGCACAACTTACACAATAACATTTTATGCTAAATCTTCCAATGGGAGCAAGTTTAGAATTTATGGCGAAAGTTTAGGTGTTGTATCTGCAAACTTTACAACGACATCAGACTTTCAAAGATTCCAATTAACATATACTGCAACCGTTATAAGTGGAACATTTGGATTACAGTCGGCATCCGATAACACCGCAGCGGATTTGATTGTTGCATTTGCTCAGTTTGAAGCTGGATCTTATCCAACAACATATATTCCAACAACCTCCTCTACAGCAACTCGCTTAGCTGATACCTTTACAAGAAACAACATCTACACTAATAACCTTATTAGTTCTAGTGGAGGTACTTGGTTTGTAGACTTAAAAAATAATTTGAGTGTTACAAATACTTCTACAGATAGAGGTATATTCATATCTGATGTATCAACAGGAATAGGAAATGCACTTAGTGTTAGAAGATTGAACGCAGGTAGATTGCAGATTACAAAAGTTGTTGGGGGTTCAACGTCACTACTGCATACAACTACTACTGATACAGTTAAACTTGCTATTAGATGGAATGGTACAATAGCTGACTTATTCGTTAACGGGGTTAAGCAAGTTTCGGCTTCTGCTTTTACTACTACTCTTATGGAAAACCTAGGTACTAGATCAGGAGAAGAGACCTACCAATTTATTGCACAAATGGCTTTATGGAATACTCCCTTGTCTGATTCTCAATGTGTAGAACTTACAGGAGTTGCTTACACTACACCTGCTCAAGCCTATGGAAGTCTTAACCTAGTATCAGAGAGTCCTGATTGTCTTTACACATCTGTTAATACTATTAATAGAATCTAATCTAAACTAAGCCAAAATACCATGCCTATACCAAGTTATATATTACCATCAGCACCAGCATACACAGAAGATAGTGTATATGCTTTAATACCTACTCCTAGTACTCCTATCTATACTCCTGATGCTATCTCCTTCACAAGAGGAAGCGATGCTACCAGGACAGCTTCTAATGGTCTTATTCAGAAGTCTCCTGTAAATCTAGTTCAATATAGCGAAGAGTTTACAAACTCGTATTGGCAGAAACAAGGTGTTGCAATTACCTCAAATGCTGCAACTGCTCCAAATAGTACCTTAACTGCGGATTTAATGTATGCAACTACATCTGCAACCTATGAAGGTATCTTGAAAACAAACTTTCCTCTAGGGAGTTATACATTAAGCATTTATGCAAAGGCCTCTGGAAAAAATTATTTGTTTTTTTATGTTATTGGAGCATCAGCAATTCAAGGGGTCTGGTTTAACATAGCCAATGGTACTATTGGAACGACTGGTAGTGTCTGGACAAACGTTACTATTACTAATGTAGGAAACGGATGGTACAGATGTAGTGCAAGTGTGACTTTGACAAATACAACTAACTATCTTTATTATCTTCTTAGTGATGCTGATAATAATCCAAACTTAACCATAAACGGAACAGATGGTGCATATATTTGGGGAGCTCAGCTGGTGGAGGGTTCTCAACCTTTAACATATTTCCCTACTACAGATCGCTTAAATGTTCCTAGAATAGATTTCTCTCAAGGAAGTTGTCCTGCATTATTACTAGAACCTCAGAGAACTAATAGTATTCGTAACAGTAGTGCCATAGGAGCAGTTGTTGGAACTCCAGGGACATTGCCAACGAATTGGGGGTATCTAACTACCGCAGGATTAACCATTGACATCGTTCAACTTGGAACAATCGGGGCATTAAATTACATTGATTATAGAGTTACGGGAACGGCAACCTCCTCATCTTTAAGATTATCGTTTGAATCAAATACACAAATTGGGGCTACCGTTGGTCAAGCGTGGTCGTATTCGTTATACGCACAATCTCTCACAGGCACTTTGCCAACATCTTTATTACGATTTGTTGAACGAAATTCTTCGGGAGGTGCTTTGGTTACGGCAGACCAAACAATCGCAGTTTCATCAAACTTTGAACGATTCACATACACAAGAACAACCACAAACGCCTCTTGTGCTTATATTGTACCCGAATTGAATTTCTCAATTACAAATGGGGCATCATATGATTTTACATTTAGAATCGCACAACCTCAAATGGAATTGGGTGCATATGCGACTACGCCCATATTAACCACAGGTTCAGCATCTGCCACCCGTATTGCGGATTCATTCTCACGCAATAACATCTACACCAATGGTTTGATAACATCGGCTGGGGGTACTTGGTTTGTGGAGTTGAGGGGGAATATTCAATACACTCGTGATGCGTTTAGCGAAGGCATTAGAGTTGCCGATGTTGCAACGGGTTCAAACAATGGTTTTGAAATTCGAAATGAAGGTGGATTTGCTAATTTGCGTATAAGTAAAAGAATCGCTGGAGCATCAACAACATTGTTTACGACTTCAACAAGCACCGTAAAAATTGCAATAAAATGGAACGGAAGCACCGCAGACATTTTCGCCAATGGTACAAAGGTTGTGAGTGCGACATCATTCACCACAACGAATATGGAGTATTTAATTGGGGGTGCAGCTGATGTTCCAAAATATATTCAATCAATGGCACTATTCTCTACACCTTTGTCTGATGCTACCTTAATCACAATGACTACATAAAGATAAAACTAACTTATATTTGTAAAAATAAAATAAAAACTATGCAATACTTAAAGTACGAATTCCAAGACATCGCTTCTTGGTTAGAGAAAAAAGAAACTATTTGGTCTGAAGAGACTGGCTATGCTAACTGTCATGTAATTGAAGTAGGAAACATTACTATTACTCCAGGTATTTATGATGAAGAAGGTAATGTTATTACTGAACCTGTAACTACAGGTAAGTATGCTATTGACATTGTATGGAATGAATCAGAAGATTCTTCTTTTGCTGTTTTTAAAGTTTGGCCTGCTCCCTGTGGAGTACATACTGTAAGCGGATTAGAAGGTTTGTATGAAGCTGCTTACTATGAGCAATATCCAGAACTTAAGCCAACTATTGATCCCACCGTATAATATTTAAAACACAAATAATATGAATTGGAAAATTAAAAACATGATGGCTAAGCCTCACGAAGGTTTAGAGAACGTAGTAACTAGTGTACTATTTGAAGTAAGTAAGACCTCAGGAGAATTTACTGTAGATTATAGTTCTTCTTGCATCCTTACATTGGGTGATTCTTTTACTCCTTTTGCTGACTTGACAGAAGATCAAGTTATTAGCTGGGTAAAAGCTGACTTAGGCGAAGATATGATTAAGTCTATTGAGAACTCTTTGGATGGTCAATTGGAGTCTTTGATTAATCCTCCAGTAAGTCCAGAGATCGTAGAACTTCCTTGGTCTTAATTCTTAAACTTTAATTTATTTATATTCAGGTAGTTAGGAAGCGTCTAGTAAAAAGCAAAGTTTCTTGACTAATTTTTTAATAAAGTTATCTTTGTATAAGTCCTAACTGCCTGACTATCTCCAACTAATGAAAACTGCTACCATCTCTTTTACTACTGTTTGTGCTTTCTTAGGAAGTTACTTTCTACACTTAACAGCTGATAATGCAGAACAATACTTAGGTATTGTGGCTTCAATTCTACTAGATGGTTTCTTTGGTGTTTGGGCAGGATCAAAGAAAGAAGGTTTCCAAACAAGAAAAGCAGTAAAAGTCCTAAGAACTTTGTTTTCTTGGATAGTTATCCTAACAGTTATATTAATGATTGAGAAAGGCTTTCAAGGCACTTTCTGGCTTTCGGAGACGCTATGTGCTCCATTTATTATCTTTCAATTGATTAGTGCTCTTAAGAATGCACACACAGTAGGAATCATCGACAATAGTGTTTTGTCTCAGATCTTGACTAAGATAGACCAACACAAATTCGATCACACAAAATAATCCTGTGAAGACTTTTCAAACCTACCTAAACATTATTTTACTTGGAGTAATCGCTTACTTACTTTTTAAAGATTACTCAGAAGAACAAGAGACCAATCAGGTCCTTAGCTTTATAGACTCTATAGATAAAGCAAACGATACTTACTTCGAAAAGATAGACTCCCTAGAGCATATCAAACACGAAGAGTATAGAACTTACGAAAAAATCAACTTAAAGTATGATACTATTCAGATTGCTATTGACACTATGCCTGATCTTGACGGCACAAAATACCTACTCACAATCAGTAGACAGCTTACCGCTAAAGGAATTGAATAACGAGTTCCTTAAGGGAATTCAAGCACGTGAGAGAGTAGTAAGTCTTAAAAAGATAATTAAGACAGACAGTACACAATTAGTTTACTATAAGGATTCTTTGATTCCTAACTATCAAAAAGCATTAGATACAGCTAAAATAGAGATAGTTTGCCTAGATACTAAGGTAAGATCTCAAGCAGAAACTATAAAAACATTGAAGAATGTTTTGAAAGGTGGATTAATTGCTATAGCTTTGTTAACCATAGGGTTAATATTCTAATATATTTTAACCACCAAACCTATGATGCCAATCTCTAAACAGATTATCCGTCACTACATGGATAATCCAAACACAACCGAGACAGCTGTTGAAGTTGCTATCCGATTTAACTTTCATCCTGAACTTAGTAACGAGTTAAGAGGCAAGAGAGTTCGTGACCTAAAAAGAACAGCAGTAGCCAAACTAATACGAGAAGACGCTTACCCAGATACTTCTCAATCTTCTTCCGATACTATAGGGACTTATAACGAGAATCTAGAAAAAGGTACCCTAGAAGTATCTAAGATAGTTTCTGAGCAACCTAGATCTCCTGAAGAAATAATAAAAATCCACAAAGTAGACACTACTAAGTGGAAACTAGTTCAATACTGGAGTAAAGAAAAGAGTTCAGGCTGGTTAGTGTCAGCTTTGTTTGCTCACGTTAAACCTGAAGATACTTTTAATGACGACATAGAAAGCATTCTAAGAGAAGTTTTCCTAGAGTCTGGTATCGACATATACCCAACACCTAAAAAGTCTTCTGTAAGCGTTAAAAGAGGCTTATTTGTGTATATGAGTGACAAACACGTAGGTGCACTTACACATCCTACTGCTCTTTACGGAAACGAATATAATGAAAACGTCTTCGAAGAGAGAATGAACAAGACATTAGAGGAGATAGAAAGACAAGTTAAAACTTATGGAAGACTAGAAGACTTGTTTATTTGTGACTTAGGTGATTCTTTAGATGGTTGGAACGGTTACACTACTAGAGGAGGGCATCAGTTACCTCAAAACATGGACAATAAGGAAGCGTTTATGACTTACCTTTATGCTCATAAAAGATTCTTTGATACTTTAGTAGAGAGGAATTTAGCTAATAACATTCATGCAGTAATGCAAACCAATGATAACCACGCTGGATCATTTGGTTACATCACTAATCAAGCGCTTAATCTTTACCTTAACACAGCTTATCCATTCATTAAAGTAACAATAATGGAGAAGTTCTTAGAACATTTTGATTATGGCAAACATACATTTATTTTTACTCACGGAAAAGACGCTGAGGATCTTAAACATGGTCTTCCCCTTTTCTTAAACGAGAAAGCAGAAAACTTCCTTAACAAGTATATCAATCACCACAACTTAGGAGAGAATAAAAACATCTCGATAGTAAAAGGAGACTTACATACAGAGAGTATGCAACAAGCCTATAAGTTTAGATATCGTAACGTTCTTTCAATGTATGGCTCTTCTAAGTGGATTATGAACAACTTTGGTCCAGGATATCCAGGAGTTTCCTTTGATTTAGTAGAAAAAGATACGGATTTAATTTATTCGTTTTATATTCGCTTTAAATAATAATAAGATGATTACCCTAGCAGATATAGATAAATTAATAAACCAATTCTACTTGGAGTCAGAGAAGGAGGGAAGAGCAGTAAGACCTAATGCAATTCTGTTAACAGAGAAGCAGTTTGGAGCCTTACTAGAAGAGATGGGAGTCGAAGAAGAAGATGACGTAACAATAGAAAGCATACTAGGCTTAGACGTCATCCTAGCAGAAGGGTTAGAATACCCAAGAGTAATAAAGCTTTAATTAAAGTATATTAAAGTACATTTACAATAATACCATTCTGAATATCAAAAGTAACAGGAGGTAAAGGAACTGGTTGTTGTATTGTAACCATTCCTGTGTATCCTGCAACACTGCCTAATACTCCAGAAGTAGAAACTACAGGACCATCTGTAGTCAAAGCAGTAGAGGTAATAGCTCCTTGTACCCTTGCTGTACCATTAACGTCTAATTTAAATCCTGCATTAGTGGTTGTTCCTACTGCTAAGTTACCTGCTGGAATAGAAGTAAAGGTTGTAGAAGAGTTTCCAATTACTGTAGTGTTTGATCCAAGTCCTCTAGCATCGTATCCAATAACAATTGAGTTGGTATCTGAGGCCGTAAACATTCTTATGTTTCCACCAACGATAGTATTATTGGTTCCACTTGTAAATTGAGTAGAACCATCTGCTAAAGTTCTACCAGAAAATGCTCCTAGAATAAGGTTTCTTGCTCCTCCAGTTAGAAATCTCCCTGACTGTGCACCAAAAATAGAATTAGAACCTCCGCTATTTATGCTATATCCCGATAAATCGCCAACAAGACTATTATCATTTCCTGTAGTTAGTCCTACACCCGCAACTCCTACTATTACATTGGCTTGTCCTGTTGTGATGTTTTTACCTGCATCTGCTCCTATTAATACAGTTCTTACTGCGGCTCCGTTAGAAGCAATAATAGCATTACCTGCACTTCTACCTAAAGCTGTAAGGTTTTGGTCAATAACCATACTTTGAACTCCAGACACGGTAAAGTAACGAGCAGTAGTATTTACCTTATAATACTGAAGAGCGACTCCAGTCAAAGAAGCATCTGTTGCAGAGTCAGTATAAGTAGTGGTAGTATTATCGTTAATAGTTACCAAAAATCTTTGAGCATCACTAGTTTGATTTAACAGTGTTCTGTAGATCTTACGGGCAGTTACACGAGGATCTGTTGATATAGGAATACCTGTTAAGTTAACGGTTGTGTTTCCTGTAGTTGTAGTTACAGTTAAGTTAGCTCCTGCACTAGTCTCACCTACAGCAGTTACATAAGTAACAAAGTAATAGTACTGACCTACTCCTAAGTTAGTTCCTGCTGATAAAGTAAACCCTCCGATAGCAGAAGGAGCAGCTAAAGGACTAACATTAAATGCTCCTTGAACAGAGACACTACTATTTGCAAGGGTTGTTCCTTGTACGTCTAATTTATAAGCAGGGGATGTTGTGCCTATACCTACGCTACCAGAAGTTGTGGCAAAGTAAGCATCGCTTGTATTTCTTAGACTTCCGCCTATATCTAATTTATATCCCGAATCCGTTGTTGTAGCAATAAGTACGTTACCTCCCGATGGATTTATACTCAATGCTGTAACAGCAGCTGCCAAAGCAGTATAAGATTGTATAATCGGTCTGACACCGCTGTTTACTGTTCCAATTCCAACACCAGCAGGAGACGCTAAACCTCCTCCAATAAAGGCTGCAACCGTATTGCTAGGAGCAACTACAGTCAATCTAACTATAGGAGAAGTTGTTCCTATCCCAACTCTACTATTAACTGTGTCTGTATAGATTAAGTTTGTAGCTGCTACAAGTCCACCTACGGTAATTGAATTAGTGGTTGTATTGCCTGCTGTGGTTACTTGGGCTAAAGTAGGGGTTGCTGCTGTTATACTCTTCCAAGTACCATCGTCTGCTAGATAAAGATTACCTGCACCTGTAGATCCTGTTCCTAAGCGATTGGGATTGATTATACCTATAGATATATAGGAAGCATCAAATAGACGATAAGCAAGTGGTCCTGCTCCTGTAGGAGGTGAAGCAAAGAAGTATCCTGCAGGTATCTGAGGGTATAAGGTATTGCTTGTATAAGCGGTTAATTCTGCTATAGTTAGGGGATTGTTTGGCATAGTAATAGGTCTAGAGTAAGACTAACTATTACAAATATAATATAATACAAAAAATAAGAAAGGGGAACTTCTCAGCTCCCCTTCTTGGTTGGTTTGGAAATAACTAAATAAACTAAAACTAAATAAACTATGATTAGATCTCTTGTGGTCCACCTGTCAAGCTAAAGAAAGCAAGGATCTCTTCCTTTACTTTCAACTCAACTACGATAGGCTCACTAGTGATTTCAAATTTAGTGATTTTTACTGGAACTTTTTGCTTAGTAGCAGGATCAATTTTGTATTGATAGTCTACAGGGTTAAGTTTGTCTGCTGCTCCTTCAAGAACAATAGCTAAGCCATTCTCTGTAGGGTAAGTCATCAATACTTTGTTAGTGTCAAATGAATAACCTCTCTTAATTACGAGTTCCATTTCTTCACCGTTCTCGATTTTTTCTCTTTCTGTGTAATAGAATAACATATCTTTTTTATTTTAATCCTTTAGCAATTCCTTTTACGGCATACATTTGTGCTGTTTCCAAGTGCTCTTGAGCAATTTTAAAGCATCTTACTTGCTCCATATATTCATCAGAAGTTACTGTATTTAAACTTCTTGAAAGCATTACTTCTCTTTCGCAGAAGTCAATAGCATCAGCCATCATACGTTTGAATGTTCCAATCTTGTCATCAGATGATGGATTGAAGTTGATGTGACATCTCTTCTCTCCGAGTGTCATCTCTCTCATTGGTTCTGAATTTGTTTCTTTCATATAGCTTTTTATTACCAAACAATAGCAATATCGCTGTCTCTTACCATAATCTTTTCTTCTCCTTCTACTTCTACTAGTTCAGCAGACTGAAGATACATGAGATTAACATAAACGAAGTCTCCTTCTTTTACGCTGGTTACTTCTTCTCCGATGGCGTATACCTCTAAACGCTTAAGGCTTGCCAACTCTTTCATATTCAATTCTTCTTCCATCTCTGGAGTCAACTGAATAAGTCTTTCTTCTCTTTTGGGACGATTGAGTAATACTCTGTGTCCTTTTACTGTGATGCTCATATTTTATTAAATTGTTTTTGCTTTAATTACTTCTAGTCCTGCAGTGACTAATAGTTCTACTCCTGAACTGTCTCTGTATTCTTCTAGATATACAAATGTAGTGATTCCACTTTGAATTATCAACTTAGCGCAATGCACACAGCATGCATGAGTACAGTACATAGTTGAATCTTCTGTACTGATAGGACTCTTGCATGCTTTAGTGATTGCATTAGATTCTGCGTGTAGTACGTAGTCAAAGGTTACATCATCACATTCGCAAACATTAGGAAAGCCAGATGGCGTGCCATTATAGCCGAAGGAGATAATATTACCTCCCTTAACTATAAGACACCCTACCTGTAATCGTTTACAATAAGACTCTAAAGATATTCTCTTAGCTATGTCTAAGTAAAGACGAGCTTTACCTCCTACTACTATTGCGCTGTAAATGATTGGTATCTTATTCATACTAAGCTTTTAAACTTTCTTCAAATCTATAAATTTCTTTTGTAATATCCACTACTACTCCACTAAAGTTTATGTCTTTGTGTAGTAGCAATTTATAATCTTCAGAAAATTCTTGGAATCTACCTTGCTTAAACAACTCTATGTCTCTGTGATAAACCTTGTTAGGCTTGAATACATACATGATTCTTTCGTCTACTTCATAGTAGTCAAAGAAAGAATCAAAGCTAGTAATCTTTTCTTCAAACGCTTTAAAAGCCACCGTATCTACAGGCTCAAACAAAAAGAACAAACAGTTAGAATGTTTAGCCCTAAAACCGTAATCATCTAGATAAACATTAACTAAACCAAAATTATACAATAGTCTAGCAGCTTGAGCCCCTGAAGTAAATATCAGGGGACTCATAAACTTGGTTGTATTGTTAGTGTTCTCGTTCACTCCTATGTAATTAGATAATTCTGATACCGTCATTTTCGTAATCCTCTTTAGTGTATGCCCACAAATCGTTCTCAGAGTGCCATATAAGCCTCTCAATAGCTTGGTGGAAACCTTCGTAGTTCTTGCCTTGGAATACTCCTCCCATCTTACCTATAGTCATGGCTTCATCTGACAGCTCATAGATTAAGGGACTACCTGGGAACTTTTGGCTTTCTACGATAAATCTAAAGTTACTTACCTTTAAATCATCTCCGTAGATACTGAGATCTGTTTGCTTCAAAGCTTCTGTATAGAATGCTCCTTGAAAATCATAACGATACTTCATAAGGGTGTCTGTCCAGAAGTTTAAAGAAGTAGTAGTGGTCTTTAGGTCAATAGGATAGAGGATGTTGTTTACTACATCCACAACTACCAAATCTAATAAACCCTTACACTCTACTCCTAGATACTCAAAGCTTAAAGCTTGTTGAGTAAACACCTTGTACTGAGAGTTACCTTTTACAAACTTAGAAGTAAATGAGTGTGACTTAAGTCCTTCTGCGATGTTGATGATTAACGCTTCTTGAGCAAAGGAGATTACTTTCTTGCCTTCTGCTGCAATCAAATCGTCGTAATAGGTCTTACCTTCTGTTGTGAATCTTTCTCTTACCTTAGGGAGAGTATCTCGCTTAAACTTTGCTGCTTCATACGCAATAGTCTCAGCCATACTATCATTTCGGTTAGCATAAAGATGCCATACAAAGTCTCCCATTTGTCCTGTAGGTCTTTCTACACTACTAATGTGAAACTCTGATCTGAATACTTCTTCTCCTTGAGTTAAAATTAAGTCAACTCCGTCACCTATTAGAGTTACTTCTGCTGGCTCATCTGTATCGGAGCTAGGGTCATAATTATAATAAAGGTTAGGGTGTTGTAGTATTTTTTTAAGTCTGCTCTGACTCTGTGCTGTACTGTCTAAGTATCCTTGATCTAAAATCATTTGTTTAGTTTAAATATTGTTAAGGTTAAATTAAAAAACAAAAACCCTAAGTGAACGCTAAACTTTTGTTTGGAGTGTGTTCTACTAAGGGTTAGTGTAGGGATTATGTAGAAAAACCAATAAGGATAATCTCGTTGTCCTTGTTTTCTCTTAGAGAAGTTACTGAACTTTACCTTCATCTGTTAAGTCATTAAATTCAGGCTTCTCTCTAAGAATGTAAGCTAGGAACATAGCGTTACATTGTATGTGTCCTATGTGGTGAATCAAAGATTCCTTATCGTGAGACTCACCTGACAACAAACTGAACGTATGTCTAAGCATACTCTCAACTACCTGACTAGCAGGCATTCCTTTTTTCCAATTGTTTGGTGCATATTTTTTTGCGCCAAATTCTAAGACCTCCACCATGGGCTCTAGAGACTTAAAATCTACTAAAGACCACTGTGCTTTGCCTTTGTTATAACGAAGCGCTTGTGTGCCATCGTTATAATCTTCCATAGCAGGGAAATCATTTGCCATAATTAACGCATTAAAGCTCCTGTAGTAGTTTGAGAAATAGGATTAGTAGGCTCTACTGTTAGTATAACTCTTCCAAATCTCATTGGAACAATCTCAGTAACCTTACAGATTACTCCGTTGCAATTAACAAGAGTCCCTACTTGAATACTCTCTGCTGATTCACTGTCATTGTAAGTGACGATGTTATCACCGTAGTGATAATCTACATGTGGTAAGCCCACGGCTTCCACTTTGTTTGTTTCTGTTCTTGGTTCTATAATGTATAACATAATTTTTATTTTAAATTAACTTAGTTCTGGTACTTCCACTCCCAGGATTTCTCTTGCAAAGGTAATAACATCTTGGATAAACTTATGGACTTCCTCCTTCTTTCCCTTAGAAAGGGAGAGAGGAGTTTTGATGAATTGTCCCTGAAACATAATCTCTTCGTAGAAGTACTTGTCCTTAAGGAAAGCAACTACGTCTTCTTTGGTGTATACTTCCCCTGTAAGCGACTCAAATCCTCCTCGGATGATAGGTACTAGGGTACTGTAAAAATAAGCCAACTGAGGGTTTGTTTTCTTTGAGTCGATTCGTGTGATACAAATCTCTACATCTACTTTGGGGTCCTGTTTCATAAGTTCTCTAAAATAAGACTGCATTAACTCTCTATCTCCTTTAAGATGGACAGTGCCATCTATGTTAAGAGATAGAGATGCAGGAATGTAAACTCTATTTATCATAACTTAGTGTTCGTTCTCTTTTCTATTTCTTCTAAAAGCAAAAATGCCAACTCTTCATCTTCCTCTATCTGGCTACTTGCATTTCTTCTCTGCAAATATCCATCTAAAATCTTAACAAAGTAGGCATTTTTTGCTTTAGCTTCATTAATTGCTTTACGTAAATCGTCATTAACAAACTCACGAATGAATTGATACTGTGTGTTAACTGCTCTAGCAAGAAGATAAGTTCTTCTTACTTCTTTTAATTGTTCGTCTGTCATTACTTCTTCCAAAATGGCGCAACACAGGGATCTGCCTTTAGCTTTACTCTTTTGCAAAACTTAGCACCTGCATCTACCATTGATTTTTCTAATTGTTTTGCTGTTTCTTCTGCAATTCTTAGAGGAGTTTCTACCAATATTTCATCGTGTATTATATTGACTATTAATACTTTAAACAATAAATTATTAGGTACTAAATACTTATTCCAAAAATATACACAAGCTAGTTTAGTAATTTCTGCGCTTTCCCCTTGGATAGGATAGTTCAATGACATTCTCTCGATGTCACCTCTTTTCCTAAAGAACCTGCTGACTTTCTCCTTCATTTGCCTAGCAGTAGGAGTGTCACTATTCTTCAAGGTTTTGTACCTATCCCAGAATTCTTTGTTTAATTCATTCTTAATCTCTGCAAACTCCTCGTAATAGTCTACGTAAGACTTCTTACCTGTTACTGGAGAGATTAAAACGTAACCATTCTCTATTCCAAATTTCTTAGCTTCATCAAAGTAGGCTTTAAGTCCAGGAAAAGCTGTAAAGTATGCGTCATAAATCTTTTGACCTTGCTCTACACTTAATCCTAGTTGGTCTGCTATACCAATACCTGAGCCACCATAGTTAATCGCAAAACCAGCAACCTTAGCTGATTGTCGCTTATCCTTGTGTTTCTTCTTGATTTCATCTAAGTCCATACCATCTAACTCAGGATACATCTTACTCGCTATGAACGAGTGCATATCACCTAAGTCATTATCATAAAACTCAAGTAGGTTTTTATCTAAGCATTTGTTAACTAGTACAATTTGTTCTTGTCCTGTATAGTCACAACCTACTAGAGTATTTCCTTCTGCTGCTACAAAGCAACTACGAGTCTCTTGGTCTGATGGAATGTTTTGAAAGTTAAAGTTCTTTACGTTACCAGATTTACCACCACTAGATAAGCGTCCTGTGTTCATCAACTGCTTAAACTGTGTGTGGATTCTTCCGCTTACTGGATTAATTTGTTCTATCCAGTTATAACCATAAGTTCCTATGTCTTTCTGTGCTTCTTTAAAAGAGAGATAGGTATTAATAATTGGATACTTAGAAGCAAACTTACCTAAGTGACTTGCTTCTATCGTTTGTTTCTTGACTCCTTTTTCTACTACAGTTGTATTTACTCCTATAGCTTCAAAGAATTCTACAACCTGTGAGGGTGAGTTCCAGTTTACATTAATCTTGTTACCTGAAGAGAACATGTCTAGTTGATAGTCTATAAACTTAGTCATGTTGTTCTCTAAGATAAACTTATTAAGTTCTTCTACTGCCTCATCAGCTTGTATCTGTACTTTTTCAATCTTCTTGGTCCATTGTTCTACGTCTAATTTCATACCGCAGTATTCGATGTACGCTAGAACTAAGACAAAGCGATTGTCCAATGCCATAGACACATCTGTGCCTTCTGTCAACTGGGTAAAGTTTTGCTTACTTTTAATCTCGTGTAGGTATTTTACGTCATAAGCAGAATACTTGACAAACCCTTCGGTTAATCTACCTGTAATATTTGCTCGTTCTTCCTTACTTAGTGTTACTCCGCAATGACGTTGTACACAAGCAGCTAAAGAACATCTATGACTTTCTATACCCAAACGAGCTGTTTTCTCGCCTAAGAACGTATCATATACCCTAGTGGGTACAATTCTCTGATGATACAAGAATCTTAAGTCAAACTTAAAGTTATGACCTATTAGTTCCTTAGTTTCTAGTAAATTTTTATACTCTTGGATGTCTATTGTAGATAGGTCGATAACATACTGGACTTCTCTGTCTCCTAACTGCAAGGTATAAAACTTGCAAGTATATGGATCAAAGCCACTAGTCTCGGTATCGGCTCCAATAGAGTCAAATTGTTCTAGATAATCTAGGGAATCTTGTACGGAGCAGAGGGTTACATCAGGTAGGGAGATATCTTGTTTTGTTACTAGATAAATCAATTTAAATCATTTTAATAATGGTCCTACTATTTTATTGTAATCGTGTAATGCTTCACGGAGCTTTTGATACTTCTCAACTTGAGTGTAGTTGCCTTGTTCAATATCGGTAAGGCAAGTTCTATACACATCGTAGATGAGCTTTCTATCATGGTTGCTTAGCTTAAGAATCTTGTTTGAAAGTTGCAGCATGTCTTCCGTAGTATCTTCTCCCCATATCTTGTTTAAAGACTTACCTAAGTTCCACACGTGGTGAGGAGTATATAGGTTGCATTTAGGACAAGCGGGTAAGAGATTAGTCAAGTGGTATCGTGTAGATACTTTGGTTCTTCCTACGAAGTGTGCACACTGAAGTCCTTTGGGGTCAAGTGTAATCTCACAAGCATGACACTTATTAATGTGTGCTCCTCTTACTAGCCAAGAAGTTATTTGGTCTAACTTACTTTGGGTAATGGTTTCTTGTTTGATCTTTCTTTTAATCTCTTTGCGGACTTTTTGCTTAGCTTTCTTCTCTTTGACTACGCATGTAGCACACAACCTCTTTGTTTTGTTTGCTATTGCTTTAATCTTACCACATTCAGAGCAAGGCTTCTGTAAATCTTTCTCTTCTGGTAGTCCCTTTACGGGAATCTTCTTAGGTGTTCTCTTTAACATACTTCACAAATATAATCGAGAACATGTAAAAAGAAAAGGGGATCTAATGACCCCCTAATCTTCTGGCATGCAACAGGTATTACAAAGATAACTCAGGTTGATACAAAGGTGTATAAGTCTCCGAAATTAATTCTAAACCTTTGTTGTTAATAGTATAGGCACTACCATGAATCAAAGACTCACGCTTAGCTTCTATACTTTTGTGTGACATCATATAGTTTGTGAAGCGAGTAGTCGCATTAAACAAAGCATAAGCGGTGTTACCGTGAGTTTCATACTCCATATTAATTGCTCTTTTAAAGTCATCTACTCTGTTCTTACCTCTTGAGTTAGCTATGTCTCCTCCGATAATATTTAAGATAAAATCGTCTGTAACGGTTTCAGGTACATTAATCTTACTCAACTCAATCAACTTTTCGATGAACTGTTCTTCTTGAGTGAGAGAGTTTTGGAGTTGAGAGATGATAAGACTTAAGCGACCATGTGAATTCTTAGTATGCCTTACACGCTGAGAGTCCCTTAGTGCCATGTAAAAAGTATTAGCACATACAACAGTTACGTTAGTAGCACCAAAGCCTATAGGAGAACTTCCATCGTGGGAAGTCAAAGCAGTCAGGTATCTTTTGTTAGCAGATCCTCCGATTTGTACATCTTGTAGGGGAAACTGGTAATAGACTTTCTGTCCATCTCCAAGCATTCCACCTCTTTCACCTGAGATATGTACTCGAGCTGCTGCTTCAAGTAACATGTCTAGGATTTCTTCGTTCTGTGTAGGAACATACTTAGCTCCTACAATACCCAAACATCTGTTAGAGTCTGTTCTAAATACTCCAAATGCTGGTGTTGTTTCTCCGTCAGGACCAAATAAGGCTTTCTTTTCTACCCTCCAATTAGTTCCTGATGAGTTTAATAAATCTAATTTATTCATAATGCTGGTCGTTTAAATGTTTCAATAAATTTTGTTAGTTCTTCTAGTTCTTTGATTCTTCCTTGAATCTCACAGTACTCGTATTCGCTGTTCTGTTCAAGTTTTTTTACTTCAGTTGTTCTTTCTTTCAGGTAATCTACTAGTTTACCTTTGAATTCGATATGACCTAAGGTCTCGTAATCTTGCCAATTCATATTTTTATTTTAAGTTGTCTAGCCAATTAATGGATTCTCCATTGTTAGCTAGTAGGATTTGGTTAATTCTTGTAAAGTGATCGCATTCCCACTGTCCTCCTTTATATACAGCGGAGACAGGGTGAGCTGCTGTTAATACGTGATGGAAGTTGTCATCTACTAGATGAGCAAACTTTAAGGCGTCTTTACCCCAGAAACAAAAGATTAAGCCCGTAGTACTACTGCTTAAAGTCTTAAATACTTCTTCGGTAAACTGTTTCCAATGCTCTAGGTGAGAGCCTGACTTACCCTCTTCGATAGTTAAGGCTGCATTTAGCATAAGAATTCCTTGCTTAGCCCATGATTCTATATTCATATCTATGGGGAAGGATAACTCGTCTGGGTAAATGTCTTGCTTAATTCTACCGTACATAATCCTAAGAGAAGGAGGTACGTAGTCTCGGTTTCTAGGTGCAAATGAAAGTCCACATGCTACTGGTTCTCCCTTATATTTGTTTGGGTAAGGATCATAGCCAAGTATAACTACACGGACTTTCTGAAAGGGTGTTAAATTAAAAGCCCTGAAGACTTCATCTTTTTTAGGGAAGATTTGTTTACTAGATCTTTCCTTAGCGATGAAGCCCCCAAGGCTTTTAAAATACGGACTTTCTATTGTTTCTTTTAAATGTTGATACCAGTCATCTGGTATATCAATTAGTTTCTTCATTGTTAAATTGTTCAGGAATACTACTAACTACAGCGTGACCTCTTTTACCATACCCTACCCTACTCTCTACTAAAATAATGTTTGGATTTAGTGTTGTGTTAAGGAGTCCTGGGTAGTCTTTTTCTATTTCGTTAAGCACTCTTACGTATAAGGCTTTATACGAACTAATAGTGTCATAGAAGTCTTTGTGTTGTTTAACAGAGTGAATAATACTTGAATGGTCTTTACCTAAAAGGAAAGCTATCTTACTAAACGTGTAATAGAATTGAAGTCTAAGAATAGCTGCAAACTGAAATCTTGCGTCTACCAATTCTCTGCCTCTACGTACTTTAATGAAGTCTTCTACTTTAATCTTGTGTACTCTACAAACGATAGAAAGTACAGACTGTTCAAGTTCGCTAAACTTCCTTAAACTAGTCTTAGTTTCTTGTGATCTCTGGAAGGTAGCAAGTCTTTTTGCTTTTGTTGATACTGGATCAGCTAGTGATACTCTTTTCTTGTAATAATGAGCGTACTGAGTATTACGTTTCATTCTATTCCAAACACCATCTTGTACTAGTGCTTCTACTTTTAAATCTGCGAAGGCTAAATCTAGCGCTTCTTTTACAATATCATGAACTGATGGCATATTTCTATTAGTTTTTCTTTTCCGTGTTCTTTATAAATGTCGCTTATGTCTTTACCTAAGCTTGCATGATGGTACAATACTGGTATATCGTACATCTCTGATATTTTCTTTGCTCCTTCTATTCCTGCCCTGTCAGCATCAAACCAAACATATATGTTATCAAACCTAGCCTTAAGGAGTTCGTAAGCATTCTCTGAGATAGGAGTTGTTTCACTCCTAACAGCTACTGCGTTAACCCCAATAGAGTGTAAGGTCATTACGTCTTTAGTTCCCTTAGTAATAATCAAGATACTTCCTTTATGTGGTAGCTGAGTATAACCTTCAAGCATACCTCCAAAGAAGTTAGTTCTAAATTTAACTTTCTTCTCAGCGTAAGGACGGTATAATTTGAATTTATCCTTCTCTTTATACCGATAACAAGGATCAAAGTCATTGTTAATGTACCATATGTTGTCTGCTATCCAAGCCTTGTCTACTCTTCGCACATCATAGAACTTAAGAATCTTCTCTGTTACTCCGAACTGAGACCAGTATTCTAAGTCTTTTTGATTGAATTTAGTTAGTTTTACTTTAATAGATGCAGGTTTTACTTCTGCGGGTTTAACTGTTTTGAGACTATCTATTTCTATTTTAAGTCCAAGTCTGTCTTCTAGGCTAAAATTCTTAAGCTGGAAGTCTGACTCAATCTTATAAAGAATATCAGGATACTCATACCCTGTTCTCATTTGAGCTATGTCTATGCAGTTGTAGTGGATTTTCTCAGTAGCGTAATCTATAAAATAAAGATTACCTCCCTGACTCCACTTGAAGAAACAAGTAGCATGCTTATCAGATCTGAAAGGATTCTTGTACTTACTTCTTAAGTCTATTTTTTCTCCAAAGTAGAAAGACATTAAGGTTTCTTGTCCTACAAGCTTGTACAAAGTCTGTACATTAGGTCTGATTTCAATACTTGTTAAATCCATAACTAGGTTAGTTAATAAAAAAGAGGGCTACAAATGTAACCCTCTTTTCTAAAAATGAAACAGATTATTAAAAAGAATTAGATTAACTTAAAACAAGCTGTCTACGTCTTCGCTAATATTAGCAGTTGCTACATCGCTAGTATCCCAGCTCATAGCAGGTTCGTTAGAGAAAGGACTCTCTACTTCATTGCTTTCAGGAGCATCGTTTTCAGTGTATTCTTTGAAGGTAAAGCTTCCGTAGAAACTCTTGAAACCGTACTCACCAGTGATTTGCTTAGCTACGTAGTCAGTGATTTTACCACCTACGTTAACAAACACTTTAGTGCATACGTCTTGATACTTACCATCTTTAATACCCAACAATACTTTGATACCCATGTTAGCTTTGTTGAAGTGAGCAAAGAAGTCTACCAACTCATTCGCTTTACCTTTTGCAATAGAGTTCCAAGAGTCAAGTACAAATGGCTTCTCTTTAGGAGAGATATTACCATAAGCCTTAAGCAAAGAATAAACTGTCTCTTCACCACCCTTAGCTTCACGTGCACTCCTCAAGTCCATTCTACGAGAAGGATCTAAAGATGCTTGTGCATCACTCAAGTCAGCTAGGTTAAGAGCCCAAGAGGTTCTTGTATAGTTGTCGATAAATTGTTTCTTACCTGCTTGTGAGGTACGAGTATCATTGTTAACCCACAAAGAGAACTTACCACGCAAATCTGTTTTAAAGTCTGGATGATTTACATACCAGAAGTCCAAACGCATTCCGTTATCTCCTTCGTAGTTAGGTTCTTTAACTTTATCTTCGTCAATTCCCAAAAGGGCAGCAAGTGCTTTACTAGTTGGGTTTACAGCAACGATTTGGATAGGTGCAAATCCTGTGTACATTTTCTTGCCTGATGAAGGCTCTCTGGTTTCTAATTCGTCGAATTTCATAATTTTTTGTCTTTAATTTGTTTTTTATTTTGTTGTTGGTACTTCTTCTGCGTAATAAGTGTCAATTGCTTGACATACAAGGTTCAAATCATTTGGAATCAATGTGTCAGCAAACATATCCATAGGGCTTTTCGCAGGATAGTTTCTAAAACGGTTGGTTACAAAGTGATAAGTTGCTTTCTCGTCTTTGTCTTCACCTACGTGAGTATAAAGAGCGATAGTAAACAATCCCTCGAGAACGATTTGGTTATCCAATGCCTTCCCAATAGTTTTAATCTTCTGACCTACGATATGTCCATCATCCTCTATGTTTTCTGAGTGAGTGATGTAGAATACTTTAAGGTCATTACGAAGTTTACGAGCTGTGGTAAGCATGTTGGTTACATCCTTAGCCAAGTTTACAAATTTACCGAAACCTACTTCGTTAGCTTTCTTCATCATAAGGAAAGACATAGAGTAGATAGCATCATCCATAATTACATTCTTGATGTGTGGTGCTTTCTCGCTGATTTGTTGTAACAAAGCTGTGATTTGAGCGATCTCATCTACTTCCATGTAGTTCTTTGACTCAGTGTTGTAGAGTTTCTCTGCTCCTTTGAAAGGCAATTCTTTCCGTGCTACGTTAATAATAAAGGTTTCTTTTGGATCTAGGGTTCTGATAGAGGTTGATTTACCTGTACCTGAAGGTCCTACAATTGCGATTAGTTTACTTGACATATATTATATTTTATTTGGTTTCTTCGATTTCGTCTATTTGGTCTATGATATCGTCTTCTGTATCCCAGCCAAAGTTGCCTACAAAGTGCACAGCAGCAGTGAAACAGTTTTCAATAGTTCTTTCAGGATCAGTCAATAACTCTTTTCTCATATCTTCATTGTTGTAAAGTTCTGAGGAGAGCCATATCAAGAAATTATCTTCTTGTTCCATTGTCCATACATGCTTCTCATACCATCCTTCTTCTTTGAAGTCAATAGTGGTATAGTCTACGTTAATAACGTCACACATATGTTTGATTATTCTAGTTAAATACGGGTTCTGTTGTTCATCCATTCTTTGTTTTACATTTTTAAAAAGCGTTCGTAATGATTGCCTACTGGGTTATTCATATCCTGTGGTCTAGGTAACTCTTGGAATTCTCCGTTAGCTCCGTTAAAGTAAAGTCCTATGCTTGAGTTTTCTAAGCCATAGTAACGGTCTTTAAGGAATTTAAGGGAGCGATACTTGTTACCTAAGATACTTACGTCATACCCATTGTGAGTAGCGATGTTGTATCTAGCAGGGCTAAATAAACCAATGACAATTTCGTAGTCTTGGTGTACACCTTTGTTAATGTGGAGTTCTTCCATTGATGGTTCTAGTTTCTCTTCCATCAATTGACCTTTGTAGGTGTAAGTCTGTTTCTCTGATGCAGGTGTCTGCTGATGTACGATTACGTTAATCATCTTGTAACGCTTAGAAAAGACTTCTAATACGTAATCTTTAACCATAAAGTCAAAGGTTTGATAAGATGACAACTTAGTCTTGGTATCAGGAGCAATCTCATTAGATAAAAGACTAATGTGGTCTAAAATAAAAAATACCCAGGTATCATCTGACTTATACTTGTAGCCTGTGATTAACTTCTTACCGTCTTCGAGTTCTTTGTATGTATGCTCTCCGATTTCAGGGTTATCAAAATAGGCTCTAATATACTTAGACATACCCGTAGGGTTTCTAATGTAATCAATTACTTCTACGATGTTCTGTAGGTTATGAATAAACCTTTCAGCATCTTTGACCTTTTCCATAAGGTCAGAGGTCATAGTGTAATTACCAATAGATTTTAGTTGTTGTACGCTAATAGTTATCCTATACTTCTCATACATGAAGATTGAGATAAAAGACAACCAAAAGTCTGTAGCACTTTCTTCTAAGGCAAAGTAGAAGATTTTAGGTTTGATAGAACTTTTCTTAAGTGTTACTTGCTTGTAGATGTTTAAGATAGTCATGTACTTAGCGAACTTTGACTTACCTACACCTGATGCAGCTGTTAAACAAGTAATAGAACCTTTAGTAAATCCTCCATAATGTTCTCCTAGTCTAGGAAATGGAGGAGGGATAGAAGTTAATCCCCCCTCTTCCTTTACTAGTTTATTACGTTCAATCTGCCCAATTAATTGTTCAAAATCCATAATTAAAGAATTTGATGACTGTTGTAGGCTGGACCTGTGCCATTCTTTAACTCCTCACACCACTTAGCTAAGTCGCTTTGGTCTACGCCATCTATCTTTTTGTAAATAAAGTAACCACACTCTCTAATGAATCTGATGTTTCCTTGAGACTTAAGTGTACTTATGTATAGATCTGTTGCTTGTGCTATCTCTTCTAGAGTGTAGTCGTACTCACTGATAAATCTAATTAAACGTTTTACTACGCTAGACTTGTCTGTGGTTTTACCTGATACTCCTAGATTCTTAGCACTAAACTTACTTATAAACTCAGCCAACCAAGTAGCAGAGATAGCAATATCTTTCTTTGCTGTTGGGTTTACGTGTTTAGTAGTAAGTGAGTCAATTACAGAAGACTTAGGAGCAATCAACTCTCCAATAGATTTAGAAAAATCTAGGTCTTCTAGTGCCTTAGGTGTCCAACTGTAAGTGGTTCCGTTATGTAGAAGTTTCTCTTCGTAAATCCACTTGTCGATCATCTTCTCTTTCTGCAGTAGTGCCCAGAGAACCTCGTAAAACGTTTTCTTCATTGGTTGGTTTGATTAAAGTAAAGTTTACACCTTTAAAGATTTCATGTGAATTAATCTTTATTGGGTCTACAAAGATAGGCAAATCTTCCTCTTTTTGCAAGGAAATTTGGTCTTCTATCCACATTTTTTTCATAAAGAGAAAGTCTGGATGTGACTCCAGACTCTCTCCATAATGTTCTATTTCCATAGAGTAATTATAGTTTTACAATGTCTGCAAAAGCTACCTCTCCAGCCTTACAATCGTCCATCAAAGTTCCGATAAACTCTTGTTCGTCTTTTGGTACGTTGAAGATACTTTCACAATCATAACAGTAACTACTCAATAGAAGATCGTTTGTAACATGAATGTGATTACCAAGACAGTTAGGACATGTTCCATCCATAATCATCTCGTCTAAGTCTTCTTGTTTGTATAGAACCTTAGACTTAATACTGAATGATGACAATTCATCCCTTAGTCTAGGATCTGCATACTCAGGATAACATGACTCTACCCACTCACTATAGATTTGGTACTCTTCTTCAGCAGCGGCTTCTTCTGCTTTATCTTTATCGTAAGCGACATCTCCAAAAGGATCTAACATGTCCAAGGGATCTTCTGGTCTAGACCAGTGCTTTGGACCTTTAGTAGAAGCCAATTCGCTTTTTGGAGGCATCCACTCTCCCTTCTGTACATCGAAGTACCAATCTTCGTCATCGTCATCCCAAATATTAATCTGTCTAGCACCTGTTCCTAAATAAGTAGTAGTAGACTTAGTCTTACTACCTCCATAAGGAAGTTCTGCCCTAAGAGAAGGTACAGGAAAGGTAAGAGGAATGTTTCTCTCAGCCAACATTGTAAGCATCTCATAAGCAAAACTGAAAGCATTGGTAAGAAGTGCTACACTTGCTACCTCGCTATCTCCATGCTCGTTAAAATAACCACAAGATAAATTATGAGAAGATACCTTAAGACCTTGCTTACGAAGACCACCTACGTCAGTAGCTGTGCCTGAGTTAAGAGAATAGTTATACTTTTCCATCAAAGGCTCAATCAATTCATAATGAGCAGGGTTGAAAGTCTGAACACCATTAGTAAATTTGATAAAGTCGTTTGTATAGGATCTGCGATCTAACTGAGTGACAACCAATGAGTTATCAAAGAAAGACATATCGCAAGCATAAGTACCAACTAATCCTCGCTCTTCTCCGTAGGGTAAGAATACCTTACAAGCAGGCATCATCTTAAGCATTTGAATAGCAAAGCATACACCTACAGCATCATCGAGACCTAAGCCACACTGTTCACCTCTTGCATTATCAAAGCCAAAAATCCACTCATTTGTCTTGAAGATTTGCATACCTACATGATAGCTTTGAGCTGTGTCATAGTGAGCTACAACAGTAGGATAGAATTCTGCTGCTCCTTTTGTGCAATAGATATTGCCTCCTTTCTCATATACAGTAACTCCTTCGATCTTAGAGATAAGCTCAATAAGCCAATCTTTCTTAATTTCTTCGAGTTCTGGTTGATAAGTAGGACTTTGTTGATACATAATATCAAATAGTAGATCAAAATCTACTGGGAAATCACCCTTAATGGTGTGGTCTATTGCTTCTAGTTTGTTTGTTGTGTATTTCATTGTTTTTAAATTAAATTTTGATCAGGACTCTCAGTAGTTCCTGTAGTCTCTGTAGTTGGAGTAGTTAGAGTGTTCTCGTCAATCTCCATTGCTGCTTCTACTGCAGTTCTAAGCGCAATAAGAGTGTCATCATAAACCTGACTTGGATAATAGAAACTATAAGTACTATAAGGAGAGGAAGAAGCAGAGCGAAACACATTAGCACTAGAAGATGAGCTAGTTAATATGTAAGGAGTTTGTGTTTCTCTTGTAAAAGTAAGCTCTTGTGCAGGCTCTTCAATTGTTTCAGTTAATTCAGCAGAATCTTCCGTATCTTGTTCTGGCTTATCCTCATCATCTGGGTGATAGAAAGAACCATTGATCATTTCATAAGGATGAATGTCGATGATAAAGTATCTGCCGTTACGATATTCCCTAAGTTGAGAATCACAGTCATAAGCATATTGTCCGTCAAATAACTGAACAGAATCCCTCATCAAAACAGAGTCATCATCATAAGTACTTACGTGTTCGTCATCTGTCGTGAAAGTAATATCCATATTCTCTGAGTAGATATGACAATGTTCACAACATCTTTCTCCCTGATGTCTACCTCTGTCTACATAGTAAGAATCGTCAAAGTCTACGGTATCCCCACAACAAGCGCAGTCTACTTCGTTATCTTCTTCTGCTCCGTTATTATAGTAATCACCTCCAGTAGATCTAAAGCTAAAGTGATGACCTTGTCCATAGTTACTTAGAATTTGAGAGTCAGGATGATAACAGTGTAGAGTATCTACGTAAGGGAACCTTGATACTTCACTTAAATCTATCTTAAGCGAGTAATGACCACTTGCTTGCCAGATTCTCCTGTATCCTGCTGTTTCCAAAGTAGACTTAAGCAAGTTTTCTGTCTCAGTTCTAGTAGAATAAATTCTGTCATAGGCCCAATAATCGCCTAAGTTCCACAGGATAGCTCGAGCAGCTACCTTACCACTCCTCAAGAGAACACCTATCTTAACTTTAGAGGGATCTTTAGTGTAGATACCAAAGTAGCTTTGACATCTGTCATAACGCATACAAGAACTACCCAAAGTATTAGTGAAAGTATGGTAATTATCTTCGTGATAAGCCCACTTAACTTGTTCTCCTTCCATAATCTGAAAATCATAGAGAGGATTAGCAACAGTAATTAACGAAGCATAAGCTTCTGAGAAACTAGTAATATCTCGATCTGAATACTTGTCTTTGAAGATTCTACGAATAAGTTTACCTACAGAAGTGTGGTAACGCTTCTTAAAGTTCCACACCTGAGGTATTACTACTTCAGTTTTCTCAAACTCTACACCGATTACTCTAGGATGGTGTCCACTAGTAACTAAACCATTTGCAGTCAGCACAAAGTTATTAGCTCCGTACATGTTACTGTGTCTAAGTCTGAAGTCATTAGATTCTGCTTCTAGCACAGGAGAGTTAAAAGCATAACTAGAATCTACTGTTTCTTCTGCATTGTCAAAATAAGTAGCAGTGTGAGTACCTGTAACAGTCTGAAACTCTCTGATAGGATAAACAGATCCTCCTAAGTGACGATTTGTAAGAGTAAGACTATAACTCTCGATTGCATGATTTCCTTTCCAGATACGTGGTCGTGCTGTGTGTACTTTGATGATAGTTCCTGGTTTAATAATATGCATTCTTGTTTCTTCTCCCTGCAATCTATTTTTACGTTCTTCGTCTAGATAAGAGAGTTTGCTGTAGTCTGCTTGTGATAAACCAAGATAATTACAATACTTAGAGTCTTCTGGAACTCTTTTAAGAGATAATAAGTCATCTACCATGTCCTTTACGATTTGGGGGACATCAGTAGACTTAAGTTTAAGTAAGCGTTTCTTTAGATCCTTGTGCATTACGAATTTGTCTGTTAGGACTTTACGTGCACGTTTTACTTTAGGAGCATTGATAGCAGATACTTCGATAGTTCTTTCTGCTTCTTGCATGAACTCCATAGAAAATGGATCGTCAAAGATTTGAAGTTGTTGGCCTGCAATTAGGCCTGCTGATTCTAATTCTTCTGGCATATTATTTTAGGTTTTAAATGGTTTTAAATGGTTTTAAATGAAAAAAGCACCCCTAGAGGTGCTTTGTTAGTTTAAGTTAATTTAATTTAAGTTAAAGTTGTTCTGGTGTCTGTTCGCTATCTCTTGTGTAACGGTGAGCTAGCAGTAAGTTTTTTTCTTCTAGTGCTTTCTTAAAAGCTTTGTCTCTTTCACTTTCTGAGTAGAACTTGTAGTCTTCATTCTTTTTCATTGTCTTTACAATCAGGCGATATTCTATCACCGTACCATTCTCGCTTAATGTATATGTAGAACTCATTCTACAAAGGTAGCTATTAAATTTGCTACAAACGCTACTAAAATGGAGAAGAACGAGACAAAGAGAAGAGAGTATGCGAAGAACTCGTTACTACTCATACGATTAGTATTCTTTAATTTTTTACCAATTTCCTTACAAGCTTCTTTCATCTTTGTTTATTTCCTTCTTAACGTCTTTCCAAAACAATATAGCATTATTCATAGAACGGTCTTTAACGTAGTTGTCCATATCTCTGTATTCTGCTATAATCTTGTCAATTGTGTAATTTGCAATCTGTCTGTAAGCGTGACCGTTCATTTGGAAGCCTAATCCCATTAGGATTTCTTTTTCCATAGCTTCTGCTTGTTGTTTGGGAGTCATAAGGCTAACAAAGTTAAAGTTTTTCTGCTTGTTCGTCAAATCTATATTTCAACTCATCCTTTAAAATCTCTTTATAAAAGTCAGAGATTTGATGTTGTGTCTTTAGGATAGCTTCGATATGATCTGAGTCTAAGTCTTTAATTGGTTTGTAAACTAAAGGTTGTCTGCCGTTTTTACCTCTGGTTCCCCAGTGTACAGCCGATCTCCTAGTTAGATGAGAGCCATCGTCATAAACGCTTAACTCTTCGTAAGTACCTATATTTCTTCTTAAATAGTCTGTACCTCCGTCTACCATAAGGACTTCTTTAGTTATGGTGTCCTTATATTCAACGTAGTTGTGTCTATTGTAAGAAGTTAAGATGGTACCATCTGGTGTTTTAATTCTGTTTAATAGAATTCTAGATTCTGTTGTCATCGTAGTCTTTGTTTAAAATGTAAGCGGGTTTTAGCTCTGTAACAATGTTTCCGTTCTCTAATACAGTATCATGCAGGCATTCGAATTCAGCTATTTTAAAGCCTTCTGCTTGAAAGAAGTTAAGAGATGGGATGTTCTGTGCTTTAACCCTTGTAAATGCCTTTATAGGGCCCTTATTTTCGTTATACGCATCATGCAAAGCTATGTTAAGTATTGCATGACCATAACGCTTACCTTGAAACTCCTCAGATACCCGTATAAAAGTGATTCTATACTGGTTATCTTTTTTCTTTTTAATTAAAAGTACTGCTACTATCTCTGTTCCTTCGTGTAGAGCATGCACTTTTAATGTAGGGTCCATAAATGATTTCTCTGTGAAAGTTACTCCGAAGTGACTAGAGATAAACTCAAAGTACTCAGGTCTTTTTTCACATACGTGGGTTATCATAAGTAGATTGTTTTAGTCTTTCTTTTGCTTTAGCCCTCTTGTAAAGAGATCTAAAGGCATAATGACTCATACCCAACTTAATACCTGACCTACTACCGTTTAGTTTAAGTTCATCCTTAAGTATAAGAGCAGCGTACTGTTTGGGTGTGAATCCTTTTAAGTTTAGTTCGAGAGGGGTGCTTTGATCGTTGGGTGACATTTGTAACCTTTAATTTTAAAATCTTCTGCAGACCACTTAGTGATATCGCCTAAGATAGTGTTAGTATCAGATCTTAAATCATTAATCCAAAGACTAGGTAGCTCGTAAGAGTCTCTTTCTATTTGTTCCTTGGCTTGTTCGATATGATTCAAGTAAAGGTGAGTATCACCTAAGTTACCGATTAGTTCATCAGGAACCATATTAACCTCTTTAGCAAGGATGGTTAAGAGAAGAGCATAGGAGGCGATGTTGAAGGGAAGACCGAGGAAAGTATCTACTGAACGCTGATTCCACATCAAAGAGATAGCTCTGCTTGGGATACTAAACTTCTCAAAGTCACTTAAGGTAAGTTGTGCTTTACCACTAAAGTGTTTATCCATGTAGGCTTTCTTCTCTTCGTAGGTCAACTCTCTTGTGTAGACTTGGAAGCCATAATGACAAGGAGGAAGTACCATTTGGTCTAATTCGCCTACATTCCAGGCACTAACCATCAACCGTCTTGAGTCTGGGTTTGTTTTAAGGTCGTTGATTAGGTTTGCAATTTGGTCCAAATAAATTGGCTGATCATCATCAGTCAAGTCTTGTAAACCTCCCCATTTACGCCATTGAGCACCATAAATAGGACCTAACTCACCATATTTAGCAGCAAACTCAGGATTAGTCTTAATCGCTTCTACAAACTCTTCTACAGTGTAAGCGTCTCTATCATTTGGTCTAGGTTCACGGTAAGATTTATAAGCATCTCCTGTCCAGATGTTACATCCGTTATCTAATAGATACTTAATGTTAGTTTCGCCCTTTAAAAACCACAGCAACTCAGTTACTAGTGTCTTCCAAGGCATCTTCTTAGTGGTTAAGAGAGGAAATCCTTCATTCATTCGATGTCTAATGGTATAGCCAAAGATTGACTTAGTACCTGTTCCTGTTCTATCAGACTTCTCTACTCCGTAATCTAAGATAGACTGAAGTAAGACTTGGTATTGTGTGTCTATGCTGTTCATGGGTTAAGATTTGAGTATTTAAGTCCCCACATTAGATTCATCCATGCCATCTCTGTCTCAGCAAACTTCTTGTTTACTTTAAAAAGTTTCATTAGATACTTTACTCCCCAAGCTCTCCATTCATCACTTTGTTCAACAGTCATAGTCCACTCTATGTACCAGTTGTCTTTACGATCTTTGATGTCATCAAATGTAACATCATGACCTGCAATGATAAACATTTGATTGATGATGTCAACCACTGCTTTTTCACGTTTTTGTTCTCTTGTTAATCGTTTTGCCATAATTCGTATAAACTGTTTGTTGTTGCAAACTTAATATAGTTTTCTTTCTGTTCCAAGATCTCTGTTACAGTAGTTGTCATCCAGGTATAAGACATTCTTTGAGGATCTAGGATAAGCGACCTACCTACTGCAGGTTCATCATGTAGTTCTTTAAAAGTGCCGTCTTCGTTCCATTCAATCCATCCAGCTTTGTGACCTACGTTAGATAAGCCATCTCTTTCTCTGACTAACTTGTATCTAAAAATCTCTTCTAGATTTAAGTTTATTTTAACTTGTTCTATTTTACTCATAATTTAATCTACATAGCGTAATACAAATCCTATAGAAGCACTATGTACAAAGTTATTTACTTCTTTACAAGGAGAAACCTCTACTAAGTATGCTGTATAGTCTCCAATAGATGTAGGAAAAACACTATCTACAAGATCTATGTTAAAGTCTTCAAATTCTTCAGAGAAAAAACGAAATCCAGGTTCTTTAATCAGTGTACCTAAGTATTCACTTTCTCCTGTAAAGACTACACTTTCTATAATATAGTCTAGTTCTGTTTCTTCTACCTCTAGTTTTTTAGCAATCTTTACTTTGCTTTCCTCTAAAGCTGCTCCTACCCAATTAATCATAATAACATCAATAGGGGATATTTTGGGTCTTTTCTTGTTTTTCATTTAAGTATTTTTAATTTAATTTAGTTTACTCATTGTTCACCTCCAAAATCTCTTTGTACTTTCTCATTGATGGCTGCAGCAATAAACTTGCCTACCTCATCTTGAAATACTGCAGCTTCTATCTCTGTTTCAAACTCATTCTGTAAAGCACCCCATCCTCTAATCTCGCCTACCATCTGAGAACCTCCTTCTTCATCTTGTCTACTCCATAGGTATTGACCCCATTGGTCATAGTAAACATCTTTAAGCCATTCTTTTAGTGTCATATTTTAGTCTTTAATTAGTTTAAACAATAAAAACTTGATACATCCTTTATAGATCAGCAATCTACATCTCCACTTAGGTAGCCAACCAGCCATATACTCGTCTGTCTTAGCTAGTATGTACATTTTGTAGACTTCATCTTTATCATGATGATCTTCACTCTTACTGAATTCAATAGTAGCCCACTTACCTCTAGCTCTAAAGTAGAAGTAATGTCTTAAGAACCAGCCTTCTGCTTCTACAGGACAGTTACCTGCTGGTTTATATTTCCATTTTATCATCTCTAATTTGTATTAGTTCTTGTTTTATTTCTTGGTACATCTCTATTACCTTCCTGTTTTGCCAACTATGATGCTCTAATGCTTCTATAGTCTTGTCTACAGAAATTAGGGAGCAAGTAATCGCTTCATTGTACCTCTTCTCACAGCTCAGTAGTCCTTCTTTATGGGACCCATTGTTAGGCAACTGATAATAAAAGTCATTAATCAGCTGCCTAGCTGGTGTTGGGTTAATAATATCTTCTAGCATAGCTTACCTCCAGTTAATTTCGGTATAACTAGCTGCACCTGTATCCATGATACGATCCCATCTATACCAATTATACTGACTATTCTCATCCCATATTTTGTCTTTTACAAACTCCTCATGATAGTCTTGTAGGTTTTTTCTAATCCTATTAAACTTCTCTACATAGGATATTGCAAGTTGTTCATCGTGTGTAACAAACACAAGGTTCTCATAGTAAGTATCATAACTTCCTGTGGGATAACTAACTAAGTACATTATTTGATTTTGCATGATTTACATTGGTCCATCACCTCATTCTTGACTAGTCTACACCATCCTTCTATACCTTCTTGATGCTGATAGAAAGGGCAAGACTTAATCCAGTAAGGGAATAACTCTTTTTGCTGTGCGTTCTTCTTAAAGTCTGGAACATAGCAGTAAGGGGTATTCTTAGGGATTTTCTTCTTTAATTTTCTAGGAATTCTCATTGCTCACTTCCTTGTAATTTATCACGCATCCATTTTGCGCCTCTCTTAAATGCTTTGTATTGATGAACATGAAGTAAGTATCTGCTGTGATTTGCGTACAAATTAAAAGATTCTTTCTCTATTTCCCCATCACTTGGTAGTTCAATAGGAGTAGTAGCTAAAATAAGAAACTCAGCAGTCAATCCCGTTTCTCTGCTTTTTTCAATCATTTTAATTACCTGTTCTTCTGTGTATAGTTTCATTTGTTACCTCCTTCTAATTTAACCCAACCATCAAACTCTAGTAAAGGCAAATTTTCCCTATCACATTTTACGCAAAATGCTGCATACTCTTGCGCTTGTTCTTTCTCCGCTCTTTTTGCTGTATTTATTACACCTTTAATTACTTGGGGTACTGTTTTATCCGAATCAATAAAGCCAATAAATTTCAAATAATCCTGTATAATTTCAACAGCTGTTAGTCTTATTTCTTCGCATTCATTGTCACGAATAATAACATTAATGGTTTGTTGTTTATTGTTTGCCATTTGTTACCTCCTTTGTTTTTTACGGGCTTGTTTTGCTCTTTTGTTTTTATTCCTTGCCTTAACCGCTTTTTTGCTAAGCGGTGATTTTTGTTCTGTTCTTACTTTACCATAGTAAGTTTCTGAGTTACTCATAGCAATTGCAACTGCTGACAAGTAAGTTGGCATATTTGTTTTTGTCATTGCTCACCCCCTCCGAAGGTTTGTTTGTAAAACTGCCCAAATGTCATTACATCCGATTCATTCATCATTGCATATAATTCGTATTCATAATACAACTTAATTGCTTGCTCCTTTTCCATTTGTTTGGCTTGTTCGAGCAGTTGGATTTCCAACATAACAAATTGTTTTCCTGTTATTTTACCAGTTATCAAATCGCTTGTTAATCTGCCAATTTCTTTGGAGTAATAGTCAACTGCTGTCGGTTGTTTATTGTTTGTCATGATTTATTATATCCTAAGTTTAACTCTTGGGCTTGTTCGGTGAGAAAATCTAATTGCTTATCTCTTTTTTCTTTTTCAGCTTCTAGTTCTTCTAGTTGTTTTTCTAAGCGATCAATACTACCCCACATAATGTTTGAGTTAGGGTTTAGTCTTTTAATCTGAGCTACTAGTTCTTCTTGTCTACCCCTACTGTAAAACCCGCTTTCTATATCATCAGCTAGATCTTGTAGGTGTTTAGGTGCTGAAATACTAATCCTTAAGTCATAGTGACTCCACTTAGTCTTGTAGTCCCAGAACATAATACCTTTGGTTAAGTTTCTAAATAGGTTGTGTAGTCTTCTGTTTCTTACTCTTACTAGAGAGTTATCACAACCAAATAAATGTAAGAAGCGTAGAAACCATCTGGGGCACCATTTAGGCTTAGCTTCATAGTCCATAGCTAAAATTAACGGGTAAATAGCTCTAAAGCAGTCTCCGTCTTCACTGTAAGGAATAGAGCCTAAGTAAGAATACTTATCATAGAAATCCTTAGGGAAGAATATAGGTCTAATTTCTCTCCAACCTATATCCATAGTATGAATCATACCTTTCTTACGTCCTTTCCAAAACATTAAGCCTGCTAGGAAGAAGGTTACTTTCTCCTTAACAGGTCTATTGTCTTTTACTTCAAATTTAGTTCTCATTTTCTTTTACTATTTTAATTAAGTGCCTTAAGCATCCGAGTTGTGCTTCTTCGTATTCAGAATAGTGTAACATGTTGATTGGAGAAGTAGAATTAAACAATTCATTCATTTCCCCACCTTCATAACTTATTACTGCAATAAAATAAATAGGTAATGGGTCTGGAACGCTTTTATCTTGAGGTAATACTAATCCTTCTAATAAATGTTTCTCTCTAAACCATCTAAATGCCATAGCATTACACACTGTTGTATGAATGTCATCTATGGGTAACTCATCAAGATACTCAGGTTTCATATCAGTATCGGCTAGATTGTGTGTCTCAGCTAACCACTCAAAAAAGTTTAAGTCTTCTAATTCTGTGTATAGTTTCATTCTTCACCTCCTCCATAAGTTTGTTCGTAATAGTTCTTAGGTGAACGGTTCATTGCATCTATTAGTCCTTCGTAATAAGCCAATTCTAGCTTTTCTTTTTCTTTTTCGAGCATTGATTCAGCATTGTCAATTGCTAATTGGTAAGCGTAAATCCAACTACTTGAATATCCATCATCAATACATTGTTGTAATTGTTTTTTGAGCCATGCTATGTGCTCTTGCATTGTTGTTTGTTGTTTATTGTCTGTCATTAGTGCCATCCGTTTTTAAATGCTTCGTTATAGTCGTCAAACATTGCTATCAATAACTTACATATGATACCAACTGTCAAAAATAATACTGCTTTTATTGTAAATACTAATATCTTTTTCATAAGTTAGTTTGATTAAATACTTTTAACTAGGGAGTAAAACACTAAGTCTTACCCCCTAAGTTAAGTTGATTAGTTTTCTTGAGCTACATTAGCTGACATACGTTTCCTAATATCTTCAAAGTACTGAGGATTGTAGAAAATACCGTCTTTATATGTAGTTTTTAGTTCTCCAGAATTTTCTGTACTCCAGTCACAATGATCATGTAGTTCGTAAGAGCCATCTTGTTCGTTCTTAAACACAGCTAGTAAGCCTGTAGCAGATTTCTTAGTACCATCATCAGTGATTGGGTCTTTGAAGATTTCTCTACCTTTAATAACCTTATCAGCTTCTTCCCAAAGTAAGTGGTTGTGGTATTCGCACTTCTCTTTAACCTCTACATAAGTTGCTTTCATAGCAAACCCAAATGTGTCACGAGTGTTGTATTGATAGGTAAATGCTTAAAAATATTTTTCAATCTCAATATGTTTAAGGAGTTCTGTACTCCATTTTTTAAAAAATCTATTGTTTTCATTCTCTTGTAAAATTCTTTGTTCCAATAAAAAACAATCATATAAAATACCCTCACAAGTAGTAAGTACTGATACATTTAAGGACTCACCATGCAATTTTGCTTTGGCTTTTATTCCTTTAATTCTGTTTTCTAACTTTACTGTTGTAATACCTATTTTATAGAAATTATTTATTCTTAACAAGTAGATAATAGCAGGTTTATTCTTCAGTTCAGGTTTACTAGAAAACAAGTTTTCTGAGTATCCTCCCACTAATATGTTGTTTTTTACTAAAGAATCAATCCTGCAGTGAAAACAACCTTGTCCTTGTAGGTGTTTCTGTGCTTGTTTTAAGAATAATCCGTGTTTAGGACATACTATTTGAACAACAGATTTTCTATTCTTATATAAACTCTCAATGTTAGGATAATCATACTTATTATCGTGTAACAACTGAGATTTGTTTAGGAAACTTAAAGAACTCTTAGTTTTTGTCACACTTCTTCCTTCTTCCCCACACTTAGGACAACCTCTTTTAGATTTTAAAAAATTTACAGGCAAAACCTTGACAATACCATGTTTTTTACAACAAATATTGGTTTTCTTAGTTAACCCGCTATACGACTCTTCGTCATATTCATATTGATTTTGAAAAATTTTATTAGCTTTTTCTTTAAATACATCAAAAGATATTATATCTTTCCCCCCTAACCAAGTAGGATAAGGCTTGTTGTCTTTCCAACAGTTAGGACAACCTTTACTATTTTTAGTAGTGTGTTTATCCATATTTTGAGTAAACTCTCCGTGAGTGGGACAAGTAATTATACCTTTTGTTTTAGCATTTACATATATAAACTTTGAGTAATCAAATTTATTATTGAACATTTGATTAGCCTTTATTATATACCCTTCAAAAGCTTTATTTTTGTGGACTATATCATTACCTTCAGCATTATCTGTTAAGGTAGGCACTGCTTCGGGAAAATTTTCCCTACTCTCTCTCGAGATAGTCTCTGAACTTTCATCCTTATCTCTAAGGACGCTTAGCTGCTGATTGTCTGTCTCTAGTGTTAAGTTCATAACACAAAGATACAATAAATTTTTCAAACTGTCAATAGTTATTACTAACTACTTGTAGTATTTATTGTTTAGAACAGATGTTCCAGCAATTCAATGCCTTAATTCGATATGTATTTCTACATAAAGGGGCCATTATTTTAACCCTATACCTAACACTACGTTAGTTGAAGCAAATCCTTTAGTCTCTAGACGCTTACAGATTTCTTCCGCTCTTTCAATAGTAATTGAGTCACCATAAATAGCTCCGATATGTGAGTCAAGTACTTTATAACCTTGTTCGTTGACCGTACCACCGAATACATTCCAAAGAAGTTCTACTACTCCTTTTTCTGGAGCACTAAGTTCATATATTTCACAAGAAACTACTTGAGACTCTTCGATAAAGTAGTATTGTTTGTCGTAACGATTCCAATCAATATCAATAGTGATTTTGTAGATCTGACCTTCGAATTTAAAATACCCTGTATTCTTGCTTGCCCCACGCTCTCCATGAGCTGTATTGCTGCTTATTTCTTCTTCTAGTTCTTCTCTTGCCCAATCTTTTAGTGTGTCAAGACTTACAACCTGGTCTCCGTAATCAGTGATTTTTGCACTACCGCAAAGAATATCTACTGGATCACCTGAATCAGGACGAATAACTAATTTACCATCTCTAGATAAGATTTCTTTTTGTAAAGCAACCACATGCTCAGTACATACTTTCCACAAGTCCCAAGTATCTGAAACTACAGAAAGAATACCTGTTGGATAGGTTTCTAAGAGTCTACGGAAAGTATCAACTTCGTCTTCTTTGCCTCCTGCACACATTACTGAATGCTCGGTTGCAGGAACTGAGCCAGCAAAAAAGCCTTTTGCTCCATAGTACTTTCTAGCACCATAAATAGTAGGCAGTGAATCTGACCCTAAGAATGAAGTTAAGTGTCCTAAACCTGAGCTAATAACTGCATCAACTGAATCCATACCTCTCATAGAGAAGTCATGTCCTTGCCAATCTACAAACCAAGCTCTTTCTTTGTCTGTCTTCTCCATCCATTTAGTTAACACTTTTTTATATTGGTGTGCAATTGTAGCAGATGTCATAGGTTTCCATAACAAATTAGATAGAATAGTCTCTAGATAGTTAGTGATCCAGTAAAATTCAGGTAAGGTATTGTAGATGGTCAATACAGGTACTTTCATAGGAACTAGAGTTCCTTCAGGAAGCGATTTAACGCAAATAGGCAAATAACCTAAGTCATGGAGTGCTTCAAAGTGAGAAACATCATAAGGATTACCCAAATACATTGTAAGTTCTTCCCTCATTTCTCCACAAACTTCTTCTTTTGGCTTAGAAAAGAAATCGTTTTGGAATGCTTCATGTAATTGTCGCATAACCATCTGTGTACCAAATACAACTACTTTATTGCATCCTTTAGGAGCGTATTTGTTTGAACGTGGAGTAAAATTAGAGTAGACTAATGTTGTTCCTTTTGGGTACTGCTGATGATGACCTGCTTTGTACCCGTCAGTTAATAATAATGGATTCATGTTTTTTAAAAAATGTTTAATTGTTTTACTTTGGTTGGTAATAATTCTGATCCGTGAAACTCAACCTCACTAATGTCTTTGTAAGAATTTGTGGTGTATATTTCTTCAAAATACTGTCCTAGTTCTGAGTAACCTGCACTGAAGATACCGTGAGTTACGACTAAATAGACTTTAGCAGTTGGTCTTTGTTCTTTGATTGCCTTGGCTAGTTCAATGAACGTTCTACCGCCATCACATATATCATCAATGATAATATATTTAAGGTCTTTATGTTGGTCCAATGTAGGAACCTCAGTTCTAAGAATAGCACCAGTTTTTAGATCTCTAACTTTAGTTGCTGTGACAATGTTAGTAATACGAAACTCCTGAGCTACATCAAATACCTTCTTGTATGCTCCAGCATCTGGTGAAACTAATACAACTTGATCCTCTTCATCGTCTCCGATCAAGTAAGATAGTGCATCATCTACTAAAGCAAAATTATTAACCTTACTAAAGTTATTCAAACATGCTTCTAATACGTCTGAATGTGGATCCATTACTATCACTGATTCAAAGTTCAATGAGTTGATGATGGGGCAGATTACTTGCTTTAAGTAGTTGACTCCTCCATTAACGAACTTTCTGTCTGAACGAGAGCCTAAAAAGTATGGAACATAAAGTGTAATTGGTTTATTTGTTATGTTTCTAAGCGCTTTAGTGGCACAAATCAGAATCTCAAGATCGTTAAATGAATTCAAGCGAGTATTAATGCGAACTCCACCACTAAATCTCTCTACGTCACTCCATTCTGTTAAATCAACTGTTTGTTGCCCATCAGGAAACTTGCTGATTTTGTACTTAATGTCTGATGTTTCTGGGTTTACTAGGTTTAAGTTTATCATAGTTTAGTTTAATTAAAAAAGCCCTCAGTTAAGAGGGCTCTGTAAAGTCTGTAAATTTTAAGTAGTTGTCTAAATAACTCTGTATGTTTTCTCTACCTACAGGGTTGGCTGAGTGTACAAAGTACTTTGGTAGTCTAACTGCATTATTCATACAGTAGTCTACTATCCACTTAGCACAATCTAAACCTGTTTTTTCGTTTGGATCTAAGTCATCTGTTAACTCAAAGCTACTAATATCGTGATCGAAAGAGATAGCATAAGGCATTTCGTTATGCTTAAAGTACCTTACGAACTCATCATAACTCTTAACCCAAGTAACATCTAAGTGTTCTCCAAAAGCTAAGTTAAGCCAGATTTTGAATTGACCTTGACTAGGATCTCTTAGATCATCAAGCCACAGGACCTTTTTCATCTTTCTTATACTTACGTTTGGGGTTAGTAGTCGACTTTCTTCGCTTAACTACTTTCTTAGGTAATTCTTCCTCGATGTGATCGTAGACAATATCTCCCTTAGGCATGTTGTTAATCTCTCCTCTAAACAAAAGAAAGAGAATAACCATAGAAACTAAGGATACACTAAATAAGATACAAAGACCTATAAATATGCTTTCCATTACTTGTTTAAGTCGACAGTACCTGTGATGAAGGTTAAACCTTCTGTTAAGTGCATTTCTCCAAAGCCACCCTTTTCTGTTTCATAGCTGTCTGCAACATGCTTAATCTTTTCGCTAATTCTGTCTTCTAGGGAAGAGTCGTTTACTTGTTTCCAAGATTCTCCTTCCTTAACCGATAACATTAAGATAGATACATTGTGCTTGTCGAATTGATAATTAACTCTGTACATGATTTTTTAAATTAATTTAGGTTGGTATATTTTCTTGTGATTCTTCTTTGTTCCCAAATAAGATGAAGCTGCCATCTGTACCACTTAACTAGGTCGATACCTTTTTCGTTACAATGGTCGATAAACCAAGGGGTCATCTTACCTTGTAGGCATTTTAACTTACTCATGGTCAGTTGATCTAACTTCATCGTCAGCAAATATACTAAATATTTGAGATTCAGGATCTTCTGTATTCTCACTTATTTCAAATAAGTTAAATACACTAGGACTGTTCTTAAAGTCTTCTAAGTCTTGTTTAGCTTTCTGAAAGTCCTGTTCAATTAAAGTGTCCAGCTCGCAAATGAGCTGTTGGCATGATTTTTCTTTGGTTGTCATATTGATTAGGTTATTGTTGTCTTCTACTCTTAAAAAATGTCCAAGCACACATGGATACCATTGCGCCTTTAATTCCAGGTTTATTTTGTTGAAGTTCGTACGCTGCATACTCAGTAGCAAATTCACACATAGTATGTATTTCCCTTTTTATGTACTTTTCAATTACTTCATCGGGAATTTGTGCAGTATCTCCATATTTTCCGCATTCAATTACCAATTGCTCAATCAGTGTCTGTTTACTGTTTGTCATTGCTCACTTCCTCCGTATGTTTCGTTGTAGTATTGTTCAAAAGTGATTGGTTCGTTTTCACTTATTCCATGCCACCAAGTGTTAAAATGTTCCGTCTTGTGCATTGCTTTGGCTTTTGTTTTTAG
>JACCDV010024832.1_pt1 | contig 116699 bp, 101 predicted proteins | sample 7446131 | NCBI WGS metagenome assembly JACCDV01 (sample SAMN15323448, study PRJNA562643) | freshwater metagenome | isolation source: river surface water | place: USA:Blue River Watershed | collected 2017-08-17 | reverse complement strand
CCATATGATACCGCATCATTTACAGAATTTTCAATAAAGAAATCAATACCAGCTCCTAATCCATTAGCTGGATCATCTGAGGTAGTTCTAGTTATACTAATAGGGTATTCTACTGTATTTCCTGTAGCATTATCAATAGTGGCTGAAAGAGTAGTTGCTGCTAAATTATTAATATTAACAATACTACGATTAGCATCAACTACTAATGCTTTAGTAGCTTGTGCTGTTCCTGGAGTAGTAACATCTACATAATTAAGTTCAGTAGCAGTAGCAGTAACTAAAGTTCCAGCCAATTGTAAACCTTTATCAGTACCATTATGTTCAGCAAGATTAACAACGCCATTTGATGTTAAACCTGTAAGAGTTCCTAAAGAAGTTACATTAGGTTGAGCAGCAGTTTGTAAAGTACCAGTTAATTGATCAGCGGTTAAATATCTAATACTTGTAATATCTTTATTAGCATCTAGAATAAGAGCTTTACTAGCTTCTGCAGTACCTATAGCAGTAACATCTACATAGTTTAATTCTACTGCAGTAGATGTAACTAAGGTTCCAGCTAATTTAAGACCAATGGTACCATCATGATTAGCAATATCAAAACTACCAGCGGATCCGTTAGTTGTTACAGTTAAATCACCAATAGAACTTAAAGTAAAATCAGTATGAGTATTTGGAGAAGCATCAACATCAGCATAAGTTAATCGTAAAATATTACCATCAGCTTCATTTACTTGTAATCCAAAAGTTAAGTCAGTAGTATTAATTCCTACATTACCAGTAGTTGTCATTGTATCTACACCAAAAGATCCAGCTTCAAGATTATTTACTTGTAGAGTATCGGCGCCTAAAACATTAATGCCGGATATATCTAAATTTTCATCTAAAACTAATGCTTTACTAGCTTCTGCAGTACCAATAGCAGTTACATCTACATAATTTAATTCTACAGCAGTTGATGTTACTAACACACCTGCTAATTTAAGACCTAAATCCGTTCCATTATGACCCGCAACATCAAAGTTATTAGTATTATGAATAAAGGTAGTTAATCCTGAAGATAACATTGTTAAATTTCCTCCGGAACTCATAGTAAAATCTGCATAATTAGTAGCAGATCCATTAGAATCATTATAAGTTAATCTTAAATTATTACCATCTGCAGAATTAATTTCTACCTGTTTACCTGGCGTGGTAGTATTAATACCTAATGTACCAGTACTACTAATATTATTATAATTAGATATATTTCTAGATTCATCTACAATTACAGCTTTACTTAATTGTACAACGCCAGGAGTAGTAACATCTACATAATTAAGTTCAGTAGCAGTAGCAGTAACTAAAGTTCCGGCCAATTGTAAACCTGCTGAACTTCCATCGTGAGAAGCAATATTTACTATACCATCTGAAGTTAAACCTGTAAGTGTTCCTAAAGAAGTAATATTAGGTTGAGCAGCAGTATCTAATGTACCAGTTAATGTAGTTGCAGTTAAATGATTAATTGTAGCAATATCTAAATTAGTATCTAAAACAAGAGCTTTACTAGCTGTAGCTGTTCCAGGCGTTACATCTATATAATTTAATTCAGTAGTTGTAGCAGTTACGCCAGTTAACAAGTTTAATTCAGCAGTAGATGATGTTATTCCATCTAATACATTTAATTCTGTTGCGGTAGCAGTAAGTAGCACACCAGCTAATTTAAGACCTAAATCTGTAGCATTATGACTAGCAACATCAAAACTATTAGAATTATGAATAAAAGTAGTTAATCCAGATGAATTAATAGTAAGGTTTCCACTATTAGATAATGTAAAATCTACTTTATTAGCAGCAGTTCCATTTGCATCATTATATGTTAAACGAAGATTATCACCAGTAGCTGAATTAATTTCTAATTTTTTATCAGGAGCATTAGTTCCAATACCAACTAAACCTAAATTAGTAATTCTTACATTTTCATTACCAGCAGTAAAAAATCGTAAATTATCATCATCAGTACCTGCACCATTTTCAGCAGATACATAAGTATCTTGATCAATATCAATTACACCACCCAGAGAGCCCCAAGTTTCTCCAGCACCGAATCCTTCAAATTGATTTGTTTCAGTATTATATCTAACTTGACCTTGTACAGTTGGAGTTGGTCTAGAAGCAGTATTTCCAGTTGGTAATAATAAAGATGGGCCAGTAACAACTACATTTCCGCCGACAGCTAAATCACTTGTTATATCTAAACTATCTCCAATAAATACATTTTTAGCAAATGCACCACCACCTAAACTTGTAAATGCACCACCATGTGTTGAATCAGTAGCATCTTCAGTAGAAGTTAATGATAATGCATCAGTTAATTCTAAATTACCAGTAAAAATACTATCACCAGTAACATTAACAGCACCTTCTACTGTTAATGCAGATTGTGTACCTAATAATGTAATATTTGTTTGTTCTGCTGTATCTAATAAACCAGTTAATGTAGTTGCTGTTAAATGATTAATAGTAGCAATATCTTTATTACCATCTAATACTAAAGCTTTATTGGCTTGTGCAGTTCCTGGCGCTGTGATATCTAGATAACTTAATTCTTCTGCAGATGCAGTTATTTGCGATCCTCCAATATATAAACTACTAAAATTTGCAGATCCACCAACTTCAAATTCATATGTAGAAGGTGTGGCCCCTATTCCGACTTTACCATCAGCAGCAATTATCATACGTGTTAAATTATTAGTCATAAATGCAAGATCATTAGTAGTAGTTGTTCCCAATACTGCAGAATTAGTAGATAATGTATTTGCTCCACTATGTACTTGAATATCAAATAAAATTGGAGATGCGTTGCTACCTGAAATTTCTAATGCTTTTTGTAAATCAGTACCATTTAGATAAGTATCAGTTCCTGTAATGTTTAACATAGCAGTTTGAGTAGTTGTATTAATAGTTTGACCTACATCACTAACTGATAATCCTAACAATGTCCCAACTGTAGTAATTCCTTCTTGAGTTGCAGTATCTAAGGTACCGGTTATTGTTGTTGCAGTTAGATGATTAATATTAGTAATATCTCTATTAGTATCTAATACTAAGGCTTTACTAGCTTCGGCAGTTCCAATAGTAGTAACATCAGTATAATTAATTTGAGTTGCAGTAGAAGTTATTAAAACTCCATTTAATTGTAATCCTTTATCAGTTCCATTATGATTAACAATATTAATATTACCATCTGTTCCACTAGTAGTTAGATTTAATGTACCGCCACTAGTTAATTGAAAATCAGTTTGAGTAGTTGCACTTCCATCGGCATCATTATATGTTAAACGTAATACATCACCAGTTGCATGATTTACTTGTAATCCAAAAGCTAAATCGGTAGTATTAATTCCTACATTGCCGGTAGTATTCATTGTATCTACACCAAAGGATCCAGCTTCAAGATTATTTACTTGTAATGTATCAGCACCTAAAACATTAATACCTGAAATATCTAAATTTTCATCCAAAATTAATGCCTTACTAGCTTCAGCAGTACCTGGAGTTGTATCTACATAATTTAATTCAGTAGCTGTAGATGTTACTAACACTCCAGCTAATTTTAGACCTAAATTGGTTCCATTATGGCCTACTACATCAAAATTATTAGTAACATCAATAAAAGTAGTTAATCCAGAAGATAACATAGTTAAATTACCATCACTGGATACTGTAAAATCTACTTTATTAGATGCATTTCCATCGGAATCATTATATGTTAAACGTAATGCATCACCAGTAGAAGAGTTAATTTCAACTTGTTTACCTGGAGTAGTAGTATTAATACCTAAACTACCTACTGTAGTAATATTACGTATAGATGTTATATCTTTATTAGTATCAAAAATTAATGCTTTACTTGCTTGAGCTACACCAATAGTTGTAACATCAGTATAATTTAATTCTAAAGCAGTAGCAGTAACTAAAGTACCATTTAATTGTAAACCTTTAGTACTTCCATTATGACCAACTACATTTACATTATTACTAAATGAAGTTAACGAAAGATCTCCTGAACTATTAACAGAAAGAGAAGTTAAATGAGAATTACTAGAATCATATAATGATAAACTATCTTGAAAATAAGTAGTTCTAGGAGCAACATTAAATCCTTTATCATCATAAGCAAATGCACTAGTTGGAACTGTCTGTGACGCTTGCGTAGTTGATTCCCAAATTAAACGTAAACGTTCATTATCAGTTTCTTGGACATGTTGAATATAAATAGGATACCATTTATTAGCTTCAAGTGCAATTGGATCAGTTTGTAATGCATTATGATCTCCAGTGGTCCAACCATGACGAACAAGTTGATTATTTATCCAAATGCGAAAATGATCATTAGATGTAACAGTAAAAGTATAATCTTCACTATATAACGGTTTAATATATCCCCAAACTTCTATAGAATAATCATCACTTTGACCTTCAGGTGTATAATCAGTAAAATCTACAGTTGGTGTAATTTCAGTATGTAAAACTCTACCATTAAAATCTGGAGTAGAATATACTCGAGTACGTAACCCGTTTACACCATACGGAGTTAGTGAAACTCCATTAATAGTTAACGAATCAACGCTTACGGCTCCATCGACATTTAATCCAGTTAAATCACCAAGAGAAGTTATATTAGGCTGTGCTGCAGTTTGTAATGTTCCTGTTAATGTATCTGCACTTAAATTACGAATTTCGCTAATATCTTTATTAGCATCAAGAACTAATGCTTTACTTGCTTGGGCCACACCTAATGTATTAATATCTACATAATTTAATTCAATAGCAGAAGATGTAACTAAAGTTCCATTAACTGTTAAATTATCTGTTTCTATATTATTTAATCCAACTATAGACTTATCAGCATCGAGAATTACAGCTTTACTTGCTTGTGCTACACCAATAGTTGTAACATCAGTATAATTTAATTCTAAAGCAGTAGCAGTAACTAAAGTACCATTAACTGTTAAATTATCTGTTTCAATATTTGAAATACCTACGATAGATCCATCACCATCTAAAACTAAAGCTTTACCAGCTTCGGCCGCTCCTGGCGTTGTATCTGTATAATTTAATTGTTCGGCAGTTGATGTAACTAATACACCACCTAAACTTAAACCAGCATCAGTACCATTATGAGTAGTTACATCTAAATCACCATCTAAAGTTAAACCAGTAAGAGCACCTAATGATGTAATATTAGGCTGTGCTGCAGTTTGTAATGTTCCTGTTAATTGAGTAGCAGTTAATGCCGATAAGCCAGTAACTTCCCCTGTTAATGTTGAAAGTACTAAAAATTTAAATTCATTAGATGTATTAATTATAGGTCTATTTAAAGTTGAATTAAAAAGTAGTTCACCCCCATAATTCGGCAAAGAATTAATAGTGCTAGTCGTTTGATTTTTAATCAAAACCATTTTATTATTAAATTATTATATGTTATAATATAAAGTTTATATATTATAAGTATATAATAAAAAAAAATAAAATTATTTTAGTAATCTTCAATTAAATTCATTTTTAATATAGTTACAAATGTATTAAAAAATATATTATTACTTAATTTTATTTAATTACATATTATTTTTTTGTTCTTATTTGAAAAGCAGATGATATTTTATAAGTATAATTTAAAATTTGATCACATTTTATTTTTTCTAAATTATTTTCTACAGTTGAATATTTTATATTCACTAAATTTATATTTTTCATATTATTAAGAATATAATTAATACATGTTTGACATGGTTTAGATAATCCAATTACTCCATTTTTAGTTAATTTAATTACTATTAATTTTTTTTTACATTTATTTAATGTTTGATTTTTATAATATTTTGTTATTGTATTAACTTCTGAATGTATACTATAAGGGAATGATTTGGTTTTGAAATATACATTAAATGCATATGATAATAATGTATTATTCTTAATATTAATCAAAAAACTTATATGTATATGTTTTGCTGTTTTATCAATTCCTTGTTCAATATTATAATATATATTATCATTAAGAAATATATTATCCTTCTCTAATATATTCCTTAAATTGCTAATCATAGCTATATATATTATTCATTAAACATTATCAATTTTAATTTCTTAATTTTAATTAAGTATTTTTTATATAATATAACAATGTCAACATCATATAAAAAATATTCTTCTAATAATGGTTTATCAACTTATGAATGGGGACCATCAGCATGGCATTTCTTATTTTGTACTATAATGGGATCTTATCCTTATAAAATCGATGAAAATAATAAAGAAGATATACAGATTAAACATTCATTTAAAATGATGTTTTCAAGTATAAGATATACACTGCCTTGTTGTGTATGTAATGAATCGTACAGAAGATACTGGGAAGAAATTCCTATAGATGATTATTTAGATGGTAGAATAGAATTAATGAAATGGTTATATTTAATTAAAGATCAAGTTAATAAAAAATTAATTTTTCAAGAAAATGAAAAATTAAAAATAGAAAAACAAAAACTTATAAATAAATACAAAACTAAAGATATTAAAAGAGAAGATTTTAACAAACAATTAAAAAAAATTAAAGATAAAATATGTATCACACGTAAAAGTAATTCATTTAATTCTGTATTAGAATATTATGAATCTTTCCGTGCTAAAACATTTCATCCTTAAATATTAATTATTTAAACTTTACGACTTCGACGTTTACGACTAACACGTTTTTTTGAAGTTACTTTTTTAGAACGACGTTTGCGCGAACCGCCTTTCTTTTTTGATTTTTTAGATTTTTTTTTACTAACTTTTTTAGATTTTTTTTTAGATGATGATGGAGCACCATTAGCTTTACCATTAATTTTATACATATTGGTATCACATTTAGTACAATTTCCTTTTGTAGCTGATCGCCCGTTTGCTGTGGTTACATCCTGTGTATTTTTCATAGGACGCTTTGCCTTACATCGCATGCAGTAGCCTTCAACCATTTTTATTTATATATTTTAAACTATATAATATAGAATAGTTTTTAATTTTTTTAAATTATAAAAAAATAATTTATTAACATATATATAGAAAACATAATTTATTATTAAATATGGCATTTTTATTAGGTGCTTTAGGATTGGGATCTCTCTTAGGAGAAAGTAAAACTACAATTAAAAATACTACAGATGTATTAAATGAAGCTATAACAAATATTTCTACTAGTGTAATTAATAATAATTCTGTGGCTGTTGCTTCATCACAAACAATAAATTTAAGTTGTGACCCAGAAGTTGCTATTGCTGCAATGACTATATGTAAAGATTCTATTAATGAAAATTGTAATGTATGTACTGCTTCTGATTTAAGCCAAGAAATTATTTTAGCAATTAATTTAACTAAAGTAGATGATAATACAATTGCTTCTCAAATTAAAGATGAAATTAATTCTAAATTAGAAAAAGAAGTACAAAATGTAAAAGGAGCTGCATTTCTAACTAAAACTAAAACAGATATTGAAAATCTTACTACTATTAAAAATAAATTAATGAGAAATTATAATAATAATATTGTAAATAATACTATTAAAAATTTTGTTTTTGATCAAAAAATAGAAGGTAAAAATATAAAAACTAATAAAATTAGTCAAAAATTAGTAGCTAATGTAATTGCTAATGAAATTACTAAAAATGCTCTATCTAATGATTCTGACTTCAAACAAACAATAGAATCTGCAGATAAAGTTAAAAATACCGAAACAGGATTATTTCAAGATATAGGTTCTTCAATTTCTGGAATTATTGGAACGACTTTTTCAGGTGTTTCGAATTTAGCTAGTACTATATTTAAGGGTACATTTGGTATGTTTATATTATTTATTATTATATTTATTATATTACTTAAAACTGGAATATTATGCATGGTACCATTTCCTCCATTAGTTGCTATGTTAACCGCAAATGGATATTGTTTTTCAGGTAGTAAAAATGACGATAGCGAAAAAAAACATAATAAATATGATGATGATGATGATGAACAAATTAAATATACAAAAAAACAATCTAGTTATCAACAAGATTCTCAATATGAAGAATCAGCCCCTCCGTATGAACAAGAAATAACACAAACCCATTATCAACAAACAGCTTCTCATGGTGAAGAAGAAATAGAACAGCCTTATTACCAACAAACAGCTCCTCAATATCCACAACAAGTACAACCTCAATATCCACAACAAGTACAACCTCAATATCCACAACAAGAACAACAATCTCAGTATCAACAACAAGTACAACAGCCTCAATATAGACAATCTTTACCTAATATAAATCCTCAAATAATGCAAAATGTTCAAAATAAAGCATATAATATGGGGACCCAAATGTTAAATAGAGCCCCTCTACCTCCAATAGCTCGACAAGGTATGCAATTTGCAAATAAATATATTATACCAGCATCTAGAAGAGATTATGTATAATTATATTATTTCAAAATCATCTATTAATTTATTTTTTTCTTTATATAAAATATCTTTTATATCTTTATTTGTTGTTTTATTAATTAATAAATCAATTGTTTTAAGTAGATTAGTTTTTTTTAAAATTATATTTGATTCTTCTAAATTAATATTATTAACGCTATTTTTTATATTTGTAATTTGATATTCAATTAAAGATTTTAATACTTTTTTTTTAGATAATAATTCTTTAAATACGTTATCCATTTTTATAATATTTAGAATAATATTCTTAATCTCTAATTTTTTAAAAGTTTTACATGATTTATACTCTTTTACATATGTTCTGATAATATTATGATTTATTTTTATATTATTTGATAAATTAAAAGATGTAAATATTGTTTTTTTATTTGTAAAATTTAATGATGTTATATAATATTCTTTATTTTTTGATATACATAAATTTCCATAACATGTTTTTATATAATTAAATATAATTACATTAAATAATTTTCTAGTAATTAACTTATTACCTATATAGATATGATATCCTTTATTACTATATTTCATATATCTTGTTATAAAATTATTAAATTCGTAAATATTATTTAATACTCTTTTTTTAAAATGTTGGTCAGTCATCGTGGCAATTTTATTATCAACTGCATTTTGATTATTCATATATAATTCTGATTTTAATTTTGATATTGTTATATAATTACGAACTATATCAAAATCTACAGTATTTAAAAACATATTTTTTGTACTTCCTTTTGTAATAATAACATCAATTGATTTATTTAATTTAGAATTATGAAACATAATAATACCTCTTATATACTTTTTTAAACTAAAATATTTATTTGTCTTATTAATATTAGATGATACTACATATTTTTTAAATAATTCATATATTTTTTCAAATTGTTCTAATTTATCCATTTTTTTATGTTTTTTAATTTCATAATTGTTATAAGTTAAATAAAATGCTAATGATTTTAAATTTTGAAATCCCTGCAAATCTGACATATAAATATCTAAATCATCTATATCACTATGATTATTATATAATTGAACCACACTTCCGCCACCTAGGCATAAATCATTCATTGATTTAAAATCATCAATCTTTACACCAAATGATTTAAATAAATTAGTTAATTTATTATCTAAATTTTCAATGATAACATTAGTAAAATTCATAATTATATTAATATATAATTATATATTCAATTTTTTAATTAGCAAAAAAAATATAAATATATATTATGCATTATATTTTACTTATATAATCTAAATTAATTCAAAATCTTCATCATCTAATTTATTAACTTGTGTTAAATTAATATTTAATTGAATATCTTTAATTTTAATTTTAGTATTTTTATTTGATAATTCTTTAGAATAATTATTAATAATTAAATCATGTACTTTATCAAAAATTTCTAAATGAATATTATTCATTAGGTTAGATAATTTATTATCAATTTCTAATTTATCAATCTTTACTTTATCATTAATTTTAACTGGTTTAAGAATAATATCTTTAATTTCTAAATGAACTTTAGCTAATTTTAATGTAGTTAGAATAAAATCTTTAATCTTTAATTCATTAAATTTAAGAAATAAATAATTTTCTTTAACATAATTACGGTATACATTGTGTTTAATATTTGTATAATTTTTATCTATTAAGTTATAATGTTCATTCATTGTAACTTTTCTAGCATATGAATTATATACTGTTTTACTAGTTTCAGATAATTCAAATGTTGTATTTGATTTATTAGGACACAATTTCATAAAATTTAATACAATTGTATTAAATACTTTTCTAGTAATTAATTGTTTTCCAATATAAATTGTATATCCTTTATTGGAATACTTCATATATCTTGTAATAAAATTATTAAATTCATAAATATTATCTAAAACTCTATTTTTAAAATGAGGAATACTCATTGTTGCAATTTTAGTATCAATTGATGATTTATTTAACATTTTGATACAATTTCCATATGAAATATTAATATAATTTTTAACAATATCAAAATCAAAAGTCTTAGTCAAAAGATTTTCAATATTTGTTCTTGTAATAATAAAATCAATTGATTTTTTAATATTTTTATTGTATAATGTAATAACACCATTAATATATTTTTTCAAACTAAAATATGTATTTATTTTTTTTACATTATATTTTTTTGCTTTGTTAAATTTTAAAAATTTTTTTAACATGTATTCATAACTATCTACTTTAGATGAATAATATGATGATTTACATCTATATCCTTGTTCAATTAAGTTAAATACTAAATCTTTAATAAAAAATTTATATTGACTAATTTTCATATAAATATCTAAATCTGTAATATCTGCCTTATTAATTTCATCAATAGATGATTCATATAATTGAATTACACTTCCACCACTTAAGGATGCAGTATCAATATATTTAAATAAATCACGATTAATATTAAATTTAGACAATAATGCATCTAATTTCTTATAATCATCAGCAATTGGGATCTTAGAAAAGGTAGACATTATTGTAATATACTTACATTTAAAATGAAAATCAATTTTTTTTTATTTAAATTTAAATTTTCATATTTAAGTAAATATATAATTTGATTAAAAAAATAACCTTTTAATATATTTTATCACAAATATGAATGAGCAATCTATTAAATTTCAATCTAATAACCTTCATAATTCTTATATTCGTATATTTTATCTTTATGTATTACAATTAGAAAATAATAAAATTTATGTAGGAAAAACAGAAAATGTTGATAAAAGAATAAATGATCATTTATTAGGTTATGGTGCGGAATGGACTAGAAGATTTAAAGTATTAAATTTAATAGAATGCCTTATTCTTAATGATCCTTTTGATGAAGATAAATACGTAAAAAAATATATGAATATATATGGTATAAACAACGTAAGGGGCGGAACGTATTCTAATTTAATATTAAGTAAGGATCAAAAAAAAGTTATTGCCGCGGAATTAAAAACTGTTAATAATCAATGTTATAAATGCGGCGGGATAGATCACTTTGTAAGAAATTGCGTCAACTAATGTACTATTAAATAGGGAATTATATCTTCTTTTATTTTCTTTTTATCTATCTTAGAAATATTATATAATGATGATAAAAATATTCCTACTGGAATTAAAAATATTTTTTTAGAATTAATCATTTTATTATAAATCATTTTTATTTATATTTAATACCTATATTAAATATATTTTTAATTTATATATCATAACCAATATGTTTACAAAAACAAAATTATCATATTATACTAAAAGAAGACTAATTTGTCTTACATCATTATTTATTCCAATTATTATAATCATAATTATTATTATTAAAAATATAACAATATTTATAGATGAATTTTATATATTATTGGCATTTTTTATAGTTATATTTCTTTATACACTTATTAGTATTAATAGAAATATTAATGATGAAATTGAACATGATATTAGTATTGAAAATAAAGAAAATGATGCCTATTATATATAATTTATCTTACATATTTTTTTAAATTAAAATTTTGGTATATTTATATAAATAAGAAACAAATAATATGGATAAAGTAATTTATACTGAAATTGATTGCTTATATAATAAAATTGAAAAAATAAATAATAAAATAAATAATTTAGAAAAAATTATTATTAAAGCATATATTTGTATTTTAATATTAGTTGCTTATATACTTTTTAAAAAATAAAATTTATGGAAAATATAAGATCAGCATTAATATATATTCATAAACGAATAAATGATAAAAACTTAATTTTAATAAAAAATAATAATGATATAGAAAAAATAAATAAAGAATTAAAAGAAATAAAATTAATTATTATAATAGGATTTATTACAATTATAATAATCTTACTAACTAAATAAATTTAATTATTTTTCTTAAAAATCCTATTACTACTATTTTCTGATCTTGTTACCCATTTTAAATTAGTATAATAATTATTTTTAATATTTCTATCAATATGATCAACTTCTAAATACTCATTAGTTTGTAATTTAGTTAAGAAATGATTAGCAACTAAAATATGTGATTTTTCTTTAATAACATATTTATAATCTATAATTCTATTATCATTCTCATCTAAATGTGTATTATAAACACTGATAGAAGCATATAAATAAGGATGAACCCCAGTTCCGCCCTTTGTTTCTTCTAATTTAAGTAATTTTTGAGTTTTTTTATTTCTAACATTACCATAATTAGATATTTCATAATTATTATAATTTTTATTATAATCTTCAATTGTTAATTTTTTAGTTTTATCCAATTTATAAAATTTATCTTCTTTATTACCTTGAAAATATTGTAATGTAATCCATTGTTCAGATCCATATTTATATATATCTTTAACTTCTTCATTAATATTTAATTTTTCTTCTAAATCATTAGTAATTATTTTAACATCTAAACCATCTTTTTTATTTTCATAAATTTCAGTATTTTTATTAATATCTAAATTTTTTAAATCATCTTCATAATATCTTCTAAAGTAATATGTTTTTAAATATATTTTTTTATCGTTACATCTATCTCTTATAGTACGACTATCTTTTTTATTAAAGTGTTTAGCTGTTTCTAATGCAGTATCAAATGACATATAAAATTTTTTATTTTTATCATAACAATTAATTTGTTTAGTTCTATTTTGTGAAATATTATGTTCAGTAGCAGTAGCAGTAACTAAATCTTCGACTTTAAAATCAATATATTCATTTCCACTTCTTTTATTTATTCTAATTGTATTTTTTTGAGCATGTATACATTTTGGACCAAAATTGATATCAATAAATAAATTATATAAAATATTTTTCATTTGCAATTTAATACTATTACATTTTTGTTGTAATTTATTCATTATATCTTTATTAATTGTTATATTAATATAATATCTTTTAGTATTATCAGATTGAATTGTAAATAATGGATGTCTAAATTCTTTAGTTTTTAAATTAAAAACTAATCCAGTTTTTGAAATCATATATTCTAAATCAATTTTCTCACTATTATCTAAATTTAAATATAGTTTTTTAAAATCATTTAAATCTTTATGTTTTTCTAAAATAACACTAATATCTGTAATATTTTGCATTTTATTCTCCACTAATAATAATTTAAGTTATCCACTATATTATATTCTCCACTTTATATTTAATTAAAAAAATAATAAAAATCAATTTTTTATCTATATAAAATTAAACTAACTATATATTATTAAAATTTTTGATATGTATTAGATTTTGGGAATAGTTTTATTCCTACATTACAAGACTCACATTCATCCCAAAGCTGTTTAACACTCCAAGTTGTTGGAATTTTTACAATATCTGCTTTATCTACACACCATTTACATTTGTAAATTTGGTATTTTTCATTAACTACTGCGCGTCTATTACATCTTGAACATACATAAACTTCATATACATCACTGTGGTTAATAAACTTCTCTTGAAGGAATTTAACTGAACTGATAGCAAGTACATCCTTTTCCATCTCACCTAGCCGCAGACCTCCTTTAGCGGCTTTCCCATCTAACGGTTGATGGGTTATAGCGTCAGTTGGACAAGTTTTATGGCTATATACAGTGTCTACAGTAAATTTTTGTAGGCATTGATAATAAATTGGTCCCATAAAGATTTCACAGTCAATATAGTTTCCGGTCATACCATTATATAATCTTTCAGTTCCATTACGATTATATCCTAATTTTTCTAAATCATCTGCAAGATCATCAATATTAATTTTTTTAAAAATAGTTCCATCTGTGATAGTTCCATTAATTGCATTAGCTTTTGAAGCCATACCTTCAAATAATACCCCCATTGTCATACGAGAAGGTAATGAAAAGGGATTAAAAATAACATCTGGAACAATTCCATTTTCACTATAAGGCATATCACTAGATTTATAGGTTATGCCCACAGTGCCCTTCTGACCAGAGCGACTTGAAAATTTATTACCAATAGCAACTTTACGTACACTTCTAAAGATTATTTTGCAAAACCAAGATGCATCTTCATTTCTACCTTTAATGACTTCCCATACATAAGATGGTTCATCATATTTATAGACAAGTGATTTATCATAATATTTAAAATTATCATATTGATCTGCTTTAGATAATTTACATATTTTTCCAATAATAACATCTCCGCTTTCAATATAAGTTCCAACTTGAACACATCCATTTACTAATTTAGAATAATTAGAGTATGCTTTAATGTCAGCAGTAATACTAGGATCTGGATTTTTAAATTCTTCATTTTTTTCTAATTCTGTTTTTTCAAATGTAAAATGATGAGTTGTAAATAATCCACGGTCAATAGCACCTTGATTCATAATTAATGAATCTTCTTGATTATAACCACCATATGTCATAATTGCTACAATAGCATTCATTCCAATAGGAGCATAATATTTGTTAGCAATTGTTTTAACTAACGGTTTTTGATTATAAATCTGTAAGTGCATCTCTTTATATGATTTATAAGGCCAATTAAGACAAGGAATACCACAAGTTTGTTTAACTTGATTTGTTTGAAATACACCTCTTGCAGCTTGGTTATGATTAGAAAATGGACTTGTTAATCCTGGAATTCCAATAATAGCCTGAGAAATATCAAGATGTGTATATCTGACTAAAGGATCATTAATATGTAAATTAAGTGTTTCAATATCTTTTGCCAATAAACAGTTTTGTTGTTCTTCTGGAGATATAAACTCAATTACTTGATCATCTAAAAGTTGTTCACAATTAATAATACCTGCATTTAAATCTAAAATATGTTTTTTAGTTAATTTTAAGTATTGTTCAAATTTAATTGTTTTATTTGAATTATAGTATTCTTCTTCATTATTATATACAATAATTAATGGTCTGTTAATTCTTCCAATATCAGTCCATAAATAAATTTCATTAGTTGTTACATCAAATGATATAGTAGTAAGATAATGAATTTTATTATTTCTTCTCATATTTCTATATTTTTTACAAAATAATTTACAATCATTAGTACATCCTAACCAATCTCCATTAACAAACACTTTAGTTAACTTTTTTGTATAAATTTCTAAATTAGTTAATGAATTAGTAAGAAGCATTAAATCTGGATCATCTTTAATAATATCTTTTAATGCATCTGATGATGAGCCTAATGAGATTTTTGCACTAATTGCCATTTGTTTTTGCATACCAACTTTTTCACCAGTATCTGCAGATTGAATACAACATACATAACCAATCATAGAAGAATGAAATCTTCTCATTTCATTAGCTCTTGCTGATTGTTTAGCACTTGATGTATTAGTTGTATTAATATTTCTTAATGCTGAAATAACATTAATTTGATTTTTTCTATGTAATTGTTGAGAAGATAATCTATTTTGTACTGATTTACGATTAATACTAATAGTTTTATCTCCAGTTACAATAGCTTGAATTAAAGCTCTTTCAAATTCATGTCCATAAATAGCAGTTTCAAAACTATGTTTAATATTTAAATTAGAAAATGAAGTTGATTTTAAATCTTTAACAAATTGTCTTCTAACAGGTTGTACAATAGCAAAATTAAAGTTTGTTTTAAACACTTTAGCATAAGATACACCTGCAGGATTAATTCTTTTATTTTTATATGAATCTCTATCAGTAGAAGGAACAATATCCAAGAATACTAGTAGTAATCTATGAATAAGATGTCCTAAAAATCTAATTTTCTTATATCTATCATTTTCTGTTAATCCAATATGTGGTAAAATATCTTTATCTAAAATTTGTAACACATTATTAATATTATATTTTCTAGTATTAACATTATTTTTATTAGCTGTTGATAAGTTAGATAAATAATAAGTATTAATATGTTTTCCAATTAATTCTAAAATTTCAATTTGATTATGAATTTTATAAGCATCATCAATAGGAGTATATGTGGAGTGAAATCCCTTTTCAATAATATTTAACATTTTTTTAATAGTAGGATCTCCTTCATTTAAAGAATAAGTAATATGTTCTATAATTTCTTTATCTGAACAAACACCAAATGCTCTAAATAGGACATAAAAAGGAATAGAAATATCTCTAAATTTATTATTTGTAATTTCAAATACTATATTTCCATTTGTTAAATATTTACATATTAAACTTGATGAATTCTCAAAATTATCACCTGGTTTACTAATAATATCCGCACGTGCGTTTTCATTCTTAAATCCTACGTTTTTGAATTCACGAGGTAAATTGTATGTCATTGATTCAATATTGTCAATAATCCACTCGTTTGATTTAACGATATAATAACCACCTAAATCAGTTGGATCTTCATTTAATTCCATTAGTGTATCTCTTGATTTATTATAACTATTACATAGTTTTGAACCCACCATAATGGGAATAGAACCAAGACGATGATCTTTAAGATAATCTTCTTTAACTTCTACAGTACCATCCTTTTTATAAGCAGTGCATTCAATTTTAGCATCAATAAATAAAGGACTAGAATAGGTCAAATCTTTACGATGTGCATCACCTGGAAAGAGTATTTCAGCTCTTTGAGTATCATAATTAACTGTTGATGGATGTGTGATTTTAACTTCTGTTATAAGTGCTTTCATTAAGTATTTTTCAATTGATCTATCTTCTTCAGTATTATCTCTTTCATTATTCATTTCAACTTGAATTTTAAAATTATTTACCATAATTTGTTTAATTCCAGATTCCATAAATTTATTAAATGATTCTAAATGATGACTAATTAAACCCTTCTTCTTATTTAAGATGGAATCTAGGATTATAATTAAATCATTAGAACTAATATCATTAATTGTTGAAACAGTTCCATTAGAAGACATAATTACTCTTATATATATAATATAACTATAATTTTAATTCAATTTTAAATATATTATTAATAAGCTAATTAATATTATATAATATTTTATCATAAATATTATATTTATAATAAAAATAATGACTATAAACAATTAAATCATTTAGATTAAAAAAAAATATGACAATGATATACAAATATTAATTAAATCATTTAGATATTAAATGTATTTAATTAATATTATCCCAATATTGTACACCATAAGAAACAAATAATTCTTCATCTTTTTTTATAAATTTATTTGATACTACCGTAATATATAAAAATGGAGTATTGCTGATAAAATCACAATTAGATTTTAATTGTGACTGGCTTATATATTTATTTCTTGATTTTTTTGTTTTATTATGATTCATACTATCATTAATTAAATGACCTAAATAATTTGGATTATTAAAAAATATTGGATCACCTACTATATTTATATTTTCGTCAATATAATATCTGTAATTAGATTTAATATTACTTATAAGATCATCACTATATAATTGTTTATATCTTTTTGAAAAACTCATAACTGTTTCATTTTCACCTACATTTAAATATAAAATATCTACTGGATAAAATGTAATAATTTCATCAATATTAATATCTTTTTTAGCAAATACACCATTTCCATGAATATTACTTTTTCTAACTTCAACATTATTTAATTCTTTAAATAATTCTTTAACCATTAAATCCATTCTTAAAGTATCAATAATTTTATTTTTACCACTGATAGTTGATTTGTCTATTTTAATATATTGTTCATAATTTTTTGAATATAAATTATCAATAGTATTCATCTTTTTCAATATAATGTTATTCATATTATGGTTAGTTAACGGTAGTCTTTAATGTATAATTTAGTTTTAATAAAAAATCAATTTTTTTATAAGAATTTTATATTAAAATTATATTATGTATATAATTATAAAAGATGGATTTACAAATATATGATAAGAAATTTGGATTTAAATGCATTTCCAAACATAATTCTTTTGAAAATAAATTAGACTCTTTCTCTTCAGAAATCTGCTTTGTAGAGGAGTCAGAAGATAAAAGTTTTTTTAATATTTGGAATAATATTAATTATGAAAATTGGATTTATATAAATGATAATTTATTAAAATGGATTGGAATTAGTAAAAAAAAATTTATTAAAGAACTTAAAGAAAATTATAAAATTAATAAAAACTACAAAGAATATAATAATTCAGAATTTAAACAACTATATATAACAACTGGAATAACAACAAATAATCGATCTAAACATTTAATTATTCAGCCTAAAGTATTTAAAATGTTACTTATGATTTTAGAAACAAGTATAGGATCAAAAGTTAGAGATTATTATATTAATATTCAGAAAAAAGTAATTGAATTAAGCACAACACTTCAAAGAAGTGATATTCTACAAAGTAGAAGTGCAAATGAAAAAATCATGAATGAATAACAATACCATTAATAATATAATCAATATCAGTAGTTATATTATATGATGTAAATTCATCTTGTTTAGTTATTTTTTTAATAGAAAGAATAGGATCTTGTTCTGGTTCCATATTTATTTCATTTTTATCATAATCTAAAATTAAATAATTTAAATTATAATTATAAATTAATGAATTAATATCATCAGATTTAAATACAATTTCATAATATTTATTTGTTTTTGTTCCAGTTTCTTTATTTTTTCTACTAATAATAATTTCATCTAATATCGGATTTAAACCTAATAAATTAGATAATAATATAATTTCATTTCCAAATTGTCTATTATTTATTTTTAATTTTATATATCGAGTTTCATATTTTTTATGAAAATTATATCCAATACTATCAAATAATCCAGATAACCATTCTATTTTATTATATATTGAACTATTTATTGGGACATTTGTATTATTAATTTTTAATATTGCTATAATAGTATTTTCTTTTTTTGTATATTTACCTATAATTTTTAATTTAGATGTTATAATTTGATTATTATCTTTAAGAAATATATATATTAAATCATTAACTACTTGTATATTTTTATTAGAATTACTATTTAACCATCCTAAATAATAACCATTGGTATAATTATTGTCATTTTTTTTCTCATTTAATTGTAAAATAGGCATTTTAAAATTAAATATTTTATTTTTATTAGTTAAATCAGATGCTAAAATTAATTTCATTTCTTCATTATATAATTTATGATGTGAAGGAATAGTAATAATAGTTCCATTATTAAATTCAATAGTTATTGTGGATTGTATTTGTAAAAATACATTAGTAGTAATCCATTTATTATCTAAAGAATAAACTTTAATTTTATCATTTATTATATTATTAATATTAAAATAACCATTTAATGTTAAAATATAATTTATCGTATACATATTTAATAATACTTCTATATTTTAATTTCTAATAGAAAAAAATAAAGAAATTAAATTATTAATCTCTTTTAATTTCAGTAGTTTTATTAGATTCTTCTAATATTTTTCTACGTTCATTCATTATTTTAAAAATAGAATCTTGTTCAATATTAATATTATTAAGTTGCTTTTCTAATTTTTTTATTTCTTTTTCTTTTTTTTTTTCTGTATCCATTTTTTTATTTATAAAGTTTCAACTAAAAAATTTATAGAATTGAGTGTATTTATCTATATATATAGATAAATACTTAAATTTAAATTTAAATTGCTTATAAAAAGAATTACTAATGTGTTTCATTAAAATGAATACTATGTTCTCGAAGAAAAGTTTCTTCATCATAGTCATTAAAATGTTTTTCATCAGAATTAGATGATTTTTCATCTGAATGGTTTGAACTATTAGAATGATGGCTATCGCCACTTCTTAATCTATTAACTCTCGATGGTAATGGTACATCTGTTTCTTCATCATATTTAGAACAATGATATTTTTTAATTTCTTTATCCCAGCATACATTTAATTTATGCATAAGATTAAAATGTCTAACAATACTAACATTATCAGTATAAAGAATTAGACATTCATATTTTGTGTTGTTTATAAAATTATAAAATTTAGATTTATCATTATAATACAAACTTTTAACAAAATAATATATATTATAATCATACTCATGTTCAGGCAATGCTTTATTGAGTACGTGTTCAAAAAAGGAAATTGATTCATCATCAATTTCACTTTTAGAAATTAATCTTGATTTTTTTAACGCATAGTATGCCTTTTGTAGGGGCACTGGTATGGTTCTCATTTTAAATTTGATATAATATATACTATATATTATATAACAATGATAGAAAATAATAATTTATTAGAAAAAGATATAGATAAATTAATTAAATTCTCTAATTATAAGATTTTAGATTTTAAAACAGATTTAAATATAATTTATAATATTATATTTAAATTTTGTAATGACAATGACGTGTTAATATATAATCCTAATATTAATATTTCAAAAATAAATAATACTAAATATGAAATGAAAGATATTAATACTGATTTTACATTTATTATTTTAACGCCAAGTCCTAAAAAACATTCAAATGAATTATTAGATATTGTTTATAAAAATTATTCAAAATATGTATCTTTATCATATTATATTCACTATTCAGAAATAATTTTGACAATAGATAATAATAAATTAGTTTACTTTAATTTATTATTAGATCCTAAAATTAATTCATTAGAAAATATTAATTATATAGATTATAAATATAAAGATTATAAATTAAAAATAGTATCTAATGAATTAACATTAATGATTTTATTACATAAATTATATAACCCATCAATTTTTTTAGATATACTAAAGGGTAAATCTAATTATTTAGAAATATATAATACGATTATATCTCAATTTAAATTTGATAATGCCATAGTAAAAAATACTCAAAAATTATTAGAATTTAAGCATATAATATTAAATGATTTTTATAATGTTATTTCTTCTATGGAAATAGATATCGTATTATTAGATTCATATGCTATAGGTTTATTAAATAAAAAAGATTCAAAGATAGAAACATTTAATTCTACTCTTAATCTTATTTTATCAATAAAAAATAATATTATTAAATTATTTGTTAAAATAATAGAAGATATACTTAAAAAAAATAAAATAGAATATAAAAGAGTTATTTATTCTATTTCAAATATATATATACTTAATGATTTTAGATTAAAAAAAGTTAATATATTTGTAGTTTTAAAGAATGATCAAAAAATTACATTATTAAATATCTTTAATAGTATTGAATATGAAGTTTTACCAATAGTTAAAAAAATATCAAATATTTATATACCTCATGAATTTGTAATAATTAGATTTATTCTTTTAAATTTAATATCTATGCAATTATATGATAAAAATTTAAAAAAAACTACAATAGATAAATATAAAAATGAAATATATACTATAAGTAAATTAAATAATATATATAAAGAAATTATATATATAGGAAATTTTAAAGATGAAAAAATTGATAAATTTAATATAGGTGTTAATACATTTAGACCTAAATTTATAAAATCTGAAATAATTATTGATGATGATCTTTAAATACAACACCTAATCTTTTTTTTTTATCATAATCTAGATAAATAGTTGTATTATCTGCCATTGTTATATGAAATTCTAATAATTCTTTATATTTTTCTTTAATATTATTAAAAACTAATAAACATGAATGTGATAAATATGCAATAATATTAATTAATTCTTTTCGTAATGAATCTTCTATATCATTAAAACTTTCTACTGTATTTTCTAATATTTTTGTATTATTTATACTTGTAGTTAAGTCATATTCAGAATCAATAATATCTAAATAAATCTTTACTTTATTATTAGAAGGCGATTGAATAATAACTTCACCATGTTTAATATATTCGCTTTTCTTAGATGAAAGTGGATATTCTAATTTAAAATCTTTATATAAATCTATTCCCGTTGTTACATAAATTAACTTTAATACTGGAATTAAAGTTAAATTTTCTGATTTATTATAAGCACTTATTAAATGTTCGTCAATTTTATTAGTATCCATATTATTTTTATATTAATTTACTATTAATATATTAATATTAATTGTAATATCTAAATTAAAAAAAAATATTATTATATAATATTAATTAATAAGTCTTAATCTTATTATATAAATGTATTTAATATATGGTATCCTTTATATACTCTCGTAGGAAGCATATATCTATTATATGTACATATATTTATATATGCTTCTCAAATGAAGTGATAACTTTTCATAGTAGAAATCAATTTTAATTTATAAAGAAATTAAAACCATATTTATATGCCATATACATATATATAATTATTTTTTTAATATGAAATAAAATTGATTTTGATTTTAATACTTAATATATATACTATAATATTTATAGAATATTAAAATATTTGACATTATGGAAGTTATATTGTTTAATGATAATGATTTTATTAATGGAATTAATGAAATTAAGTATGAAAAAACTACTATGGTAATGTTTTCAAAACCTGATTGTAAATATTGTATTAAATGTTATAATGATTATGAAAATTCATTAGATGAATCTTATATATTAGCTAAAGTTAATTGTGCTGAATATAATAATATTGGGCAATTTTTAAAAAATAATAATAAACTTAATAAACCAGTAACATATCCAACATTTATAATTTATAAAAATAATTTGTTTTATAAACAATATACAGGCATTAGAACAACACAAGGATTTAAATCTGTACTAAATAATACATTAGAAAAATCTAATTTATCTAATAAAATTGAATGTGTATTTCCAATTAAAAATTATGAGCTTTGGAATTTATATCAAAAAGCAAAATCATGTTTTTGGGTAGAACAAGAAATTGATATGAGTACTATTAAATATGATTGGGATAATAAATTAAATGATGATGAAAGGTATTTTTTATCAAATATTTTAGCATTCTTTTCACAATCTGATCAAATTGTTAATCATAATTTAGAGGAACGTTTTGTAAAAGATTGTGATACATTACCTGATGATATTAAAATTTACGTTAAATTATTTTATAGATTACAAATGGCAATGGAAGATATTCATACTATTGTATATGAAACTATTTTAGATACATGTATTACAGATAAAAAAAGAAATAATACATTTAAGAATGCTATTGAAAATGTACCAGCTATTAAAAAAAAGAGTAAATGGGCAGAAAAATGGATCGATTCTACTTCTGCAAGTTATGGTACTAGATTGATTGCATTTGCTATTTTAGAAGGTGTTTTCTTCTCTGGATCATTTTGTGCAATTTATTGGATTAAAGAGCGTAATATTTTATCGGGTATTACAAAAAGTAATGAATTTATTGCTAGAGATGAATCTATGCATTATATGGAAGCTATTACAATTTTTAAAATTTTAAAAGATAGAAATGATTATAATATTAATTGTACTAATGATATGATTATTGAAATTTTAAAAGAAGCTGTTGATATAGAAATTGAATTTATTACTTCAAGTTTTAATTGTAGATTATTAGGTATGAATGAAAAATCAATGTCTACTTATATTCAATATATTGGTGACTTTTTATTAAAACAATTAGATATTAAGCCAATTTATAATGTAAATAATCCATTTATATTTATGGAAAATATTGGCCTACTTGCAAAAAATAACTTCTTTGAATCTAGAACAACAGATTATGCAAAATCTAATTCAGCTTCTAGTTCAACTCTTTCAATGCTTTCATTAGATGAAGAATTTTAATTTAATGAAGCTTTTCTCATTGCTTCAAACCAACTATCAGCATCTCTAGTTCCTTTATATACTGAATGAATAAATGTATTTTTTTTATAAATTATAATAGTAGGAAAACTAGTAATTTCTTTAACTCCAAATTCTAAGTTACTTATTTTATTAGGATTATATTTTTCTGAATTAAATTGCATTACTTTATAATTATCTTCTTCATTTAATACTCTTTCTAATCTATTATATTCGTCTATTGTTGCTTTACATGGCCCACAATTAGGTAAATAAAATTTAACTATTACTACATTATTTTTATATTTATCTTTTAATTTATTTAAATTATCGAAATCATTAGGTGTTAATTCATAAATCATATTTTCTTTGCAAATTTAAAAGATAAATATATTTATATATATTATAAGTATATATTTTAACTATAATAAATATGAAATATTCTGAGTCAGGATTTGTTCGATCATTAAGTAAAATAATATTATGTTGTTTATTATTAATATTAATAATATCATTATATAATATACATAGAGATTCTATATTATGTGAAATTAATAATTTTATTAATGGATATTGGCAATCAGATTCTATATTTTCATCTTTATCAGGTGTAGATGACATGATTTTAATGCTAAATACTGATGATATGACAGGATTATTAATTATAGTAATTGATAAAAATATTAATGGAAATGATGAATTTAATTTTCAAATAACTAATTATAATAAAAAAAATAACTTATATACATTTGATATTGAATTTACTGCAAATGAATCAAATTTTATATGGTGCGGTAAAGAATTAAATTGTATATTATCTATTAATAAAGGTTCATTAGATATATATGATAATGAAACTACTATGATGGCAAAATTATTAAAAAATAATAATCTTACTAATACATTAGATTAGTTATTTATTTTACAAGTTGATTAAGTAAATAATTAATTAATCTTTCCTGTTCTAAAATTTTATTTTTTAAATTATGAATATAATTATAATTAAAATTATTTAGATCTATTAATTGATCTTCATAAGCATCCCATTCATTACCATATTTATCTACTAAAGTATAATAATCATTTGTAATTTTTTTAATAATTAAAGTTTCTTTATTTTTTAATAAATTATTAATATCATCATTATAATTAATTTTTGATCTTGATTGTTTATGAATAACTCCTACACTATCTCCAATATTATACATTGGATAATTTCTTTTATCTAATTGATTTTTACAATAATTATATAAACATCCATTTTTATCCATTACAGTATAAATATTTTTATTAATTTTATTTTTAATAATACATGGATTATTAATTTCTTTAATTAAAGCTTTATCACCTACTTGAAATACCATACTCATTTATTATATTTTAATTAATAAATTCAATTTTTTTTTGTTAATTTAATCTAAAAATAATATAATTGTGTACAAATAGTAATGGATTACTATGATGATGTTGAATTAATTCAATTTAATAAAAAAAGAAAATGTTATAAATTTAAATCTGGAGATGAAGTTAATTTTTATTATAAAGATAATTATTATTATGGTATTATTTCAGAAATTTTAATTAATAATAAATATAAAATATATAATGAAAAATTTACAGAAATTATTATAAATGAAGATAATATTGAATTAGTTAAATTTAATATTGGAGATAAAATAATAAATAAAACTAATTTGTATTATGGAACGATATGGGGTATATTAAATGATAAAAAATATAATATTTTATATGATAAGGATTTATCAAAAACAAAGTCTGATGGAACTAAAATATTATATAAATTACATGAAAATCAATTAAAATTAATTGATTGAATAATTATTTATTTCTTTTAAATTTATCAAAAAATGATTTTTTAACAGATCCATTAATTAAATTATTAATTATAATATCTTGATCATTAATAATTTTTCTTAATTTTTCATTTTTTTCTTTTAATTTTATAATTTCTATTTCTAATCTAGTATCATATTCTATATCATTTTCATAAATAAAATATTCAAATTTATCATTTTCAAATTGAACGGTGTAATTATTTGTTTCTTCTAATACTGTTTTAATAATTCCATAATTATAATTATTATCTCTTTTTACTTTTACATTATCACCTATTTTAAACTTCATTTTATATATACATTGATATTAAATTTTTTAATTATAACTATAATATATAATGATAACTGGAATTCATATTTTTAGAAAAGATTTAAGATTAGTAGATAACTTTGCACTTTATAAATTATATAAAAATGTAGACAAAATTATTTTAATATTTATATTAGATAATAAACAAATTAAAACTAATGAATATAATAAATATTATAAATCTAATAATTCTATACAATTTATGTGTGAATCATTAGAAGATTTATATCATCAATCATCTGGTAAATTAATATTATTTAATGGAATGGTTGATAAAATTATTAATGATATTATTAAAAAAATTAAAGTCGATTTTATTTCTTTTAATGCGGATTTTACACAATATAGTTTATTCAGAGATGATACTATTATGGATATTTGTAATAAAAATAATATTAAAACTATAGTTGACTATGATGATCAAACTTTAGTAGAAATGAAAGAATTAATTAAAAAAGATAAAACACCTTATTTAATATTCGGGCCTTTTTATAAAAACGAATCTGATTTTGAAATTAATAATCCAGTTAAAATTAAAGATGATAAATATTATAAACCTAAAATTTCATTTAACTATGAATTTAATATCAAAGATTTAGATAAATTATATACTTTTAATAAATATTTATCTCAAACTGGCGGAAGATTAAAAGCACTAAATAAATTAAAATTAATTAAAAAAAAACAAGATACAATGTTTAATACTGGATTAAATATAAGTGCATATTTAAATTTTGGTTTGATTTCAACTAGAGAATTTTATAATAAATTAAAAAAACATAAAGATATAATAAGACAATTATATTGGCGCGATTTTTATTTATGTATTTTAAGATATCACCCAAATGGAAATAGTTATTCTAAATTTTTAGATAAACGATATAATCAAATAAAATGGAAAAAAAATAAAAAAGATTGGGAAGCTATGATTGATGGTAAAACAGGGTTTTTATTAATTGATGCCGCTATGATTGAATTAAAAATGACTGGATTTATTTCTAACCGCGCTCGTTTACTCTTATGTGAATTTTGGATTTGTTATTTATTAATTAATCCTTTTGATCCTGAATATGGAGCACAAGTAGGATTTAGTAAATATTTAGTTGATTGTTCAACATCGCAAAATAAAATGAATATACAATGGGTATTATCTGAACTAGATTTACCAGGAAGACGTTTTAAATATAAAAAATCGCATCCTTTAAGTGGAAGAATGATCCGTATAGATAATGAACAAATAAAAAAATATGACCCAGATGGATTATATATTAAAAAATGGTTAAATTTGAATTTAAGTATTAAAGACATGATTAAATATCCTACTATATTTAATTGGGAAGAAAGATATGGCGAATATTGTTCATTATTTAAAGAAATTCATTAACTATCTCCACTATAGGTATCTGTTGAAAAATTATTATCATATGAATTATATGTACTATATGTATCATATTTATAATTATTAGTTGTATCTTTCCAACAGTTATATTTTTTATCTAATAATAGAGTTATAATAATAATAATAATAATTAGTGGAAAAATTAATAAATACATTGAATTAAATAAATTTTCATCTGGAGATGGCACATATTCACACTTGCATGAATATAATGTATTTACACATTCGGCAGCTAAAGGACAGCAACACGGTAATGTGAGATTATATGATGGTTTCCATTCATTACAGAATTTACCTGGATAATTTAAATAAGATGAATTACATTCACCATTTAATTGGCATTTTAAACATTCTGATAATGCATTAGTATAGTTAATTAATAAGATAAATATAATATATTTAACCATAATTTATTATTTATTTATAATAGGAATATATTTTTAAATTAAAAAATAAATATTAGTAATAAACGATGGTTAAATATATTTTAAATGGAAAATTTACCTATAGATATAATTAAGATTATTTTAAAATATAGTAAATCTTTATTTTATACAAATAAAAAATATTATTTATTAATTACCCAAAGAAAAATTAAATTTACTAAAAATATAAAAAATAATAAAGAAATTAATGTAAAAAAAATAATTCAATATACATTAAAAATTGATACTTTAATTGAATTAAACTTAGAAAGTTGTAATTTAAAAGAAAATGCACTATTATATGTAAGTAGATTAAAATACTTAGAAATATTAAATATATCTAATTGCATAAATATTACTTATAATCATTTATTTTTATTACATAATTTAATTAATCTAAAAATTTTAATAATATCTACAAACATTTTTCCTAAAAGATTAATAGAAATATTTAAATCCAAATGGGAAAATAAATATAATTTAAAAATAATAATTAAAAATATTAAACAGTAACAGTTGGAGATGATGGTAAAACTGGTGGTATAACTATTTCTTTTTTAATTTTTAATTTAATTAACACAGGTAATATTACATCATCATAATGATAAACAGATAATAATACTATTAATACTATTAATATTACTAATATAATTGCAAATAATACTACAAACCATGTACATCTTTTACAAACACATTTAGTGCCTGTATTATTTTCTTCTTCTCCAGCCATAATTTTTTATATATTATATATATTATTATAATATTAATAATTAATTAATTCGTGCATCATATTTAATTCATATTCACATCTTTTAGTAAATTCATATATATCTTCATGTTGTCTTTTATATAAATGATTTCCAATATGTAAATTTATTTTTTTAGGAATTGGAATTACTAATATAGATCCAAATAATACTGAGAAAAATATTTTAATATAAAATAATATTTTATATACTTTTTTATTATTATAAAAATACAATAATATTGAATCATATAATTTAATTATATATAATAATCTGGCAATTTCTATAACTGGAGCATATACTATATCTTTAACTTCTGCACTAGCTATTGGAATTATAGGAACATCATATTTAATACTAAATTTTGCAAATCCAGTTCTATAATTTTGACTCATAGTATGCCAATAACATTTTAATGCATTTTTATCACCAAATGTCATTTCTTCTGCCCCGCCAGGTAAAATATAAATATCTTCATTATTTTTTAATAATTCATAAAAATTTTTTCTAGTTCCAACTACTACACCTAAAAATGCATAATAGGGACATATAAGATATAATAAATAATGACCTATTCCACGTACTGGTTTTTTTGAATATTTATATATACTAATTAATCCACCTAATAATTCATAATTATGTGTCGAATGTCTACTAATATAAATGCATCCTTTATTGTAATTTTTATTAATATTTATATCATTTATAATATTATAATTATGGTATAAATTAATAATTTTATATATATAATTATAAAAAAATATAAATAAAAATGAATTAGATATTTGTTTATTTGAAATATACATTATTATATATTTATTATAATAATGTATGTTTAATTAAAATTTTTAAATACTTAAAATATTATTATTTTTAAGTTTAATAGTTAAATTAATATCAATATTAAATCTATTTTTTATATTAGTTATTTCTTTTATAAATTTATTACAAGATGAATTTTTTAAATATAACTTTATTTGATTAATATAAGTTACTCTAGTAGCTTTAATATATTTAACATTTAATATACAACTAGTTAATGTAGTATATTTTAAAATTTTATCTTTATCATTAATTATTAAATATAAATAAATTAGTATTTCTTTATATGTTTTAATATCTATTTTATTACCATTAATTGTTATATATAATATTTTACTATTTGTATAATCATAATTAATATGTAAATTATTATTTTCAATACGTAATTCATCATCTTTAATAAAATTAATAATATGACTAATAATAGATTGTTTAGACATTATCATAATATTTTAAAATAAAATAAATCAATTATTTTTTACTATTTTTAGTTTAAAAAGTTAGAATAATATAATTTAACAATGGATACTACGTTTATTACAAAAAAAATTAAATTAAAATTCTTTATAAATTGGTTAATATTTACTTTAAATTTATCATTAACATTTACATCGGCATTATCTTTATTTAATTCACATAAAGATAAATATATTAATAATCATGGCGAAACAATAATACAAGATAGTAATAATAAATATATGAAAATTGCATATTTATATCCTATTTCAATAGTAATAGGATTTTTAATTGCATTTACAAAAAAGAAAAATTTACTTATAATTTTATGTAAAATGTTATTTTATATTTTTCTTATAATTGGATTTGCATATTCATCTAATTTACAAATTAGATCTAAAGATGATTTAATGGCATCTTTATTATTATGTATAACAGATTTATCATTAATTATAGCTGATTTTGTTAAATATAAAATAAAAAAACATATTAAACAAAAAATTAATATAGATAGAATATAATGACTAAATTAAAATTATTAAAACAATTAATTAAAATAAAAATGGAGCTAAAAAAAACAAATTCAGAAATTAAATTATTAAATACTGAAATAGATTATCTAAATAATAAAATGACTAAAGGATTTATATATTTAAATGATGAAATATTTAAATCTACTAAATATCTAAAAGATGAAATTAGCAACTTAGATAAAAAATAGATGATTAAACAATTTACATCTTTGTTTATTTTTTTTGATAATTAATTATTTTAAGAAAATATATAATACTAGTATTTTTAAATTATTTAAAAATGAACAAAGATATACACAAAATTAATAACTATATTAGAAATAATACACGTATTTCTAATGAAGATAGAACATTATTTATAGCAATATTATTAATAGGTATAAAAGATGATTTATTTATTAATATAAATATAGATGAAATATTATCTATATTACATAAAATATTAGATAATTATGATATTCAAACTGATATATTCCAATCACTAATATCACGTAAAGATAAAGAACATATATATAATCTTATAAAATTAATTGATGAAATATATCAAACAAATAAATCTATTGATTTATTAAATACATTTTATATGGAATTTGCCAAATATAATAATTCAGATGGAAAATCATTAGGAATAGTTTTAACACCGCATCATATAGTCAGATTAATGTCAGAAATATTAAATATTAATTCTAATGATATTGTGCTAGATTTATGTGCTGGCACGGGTTCTTTTTTATTAGAAGCATATAAATATAAACCTAAACAAATTATAGGATGTGAATATCAACATAAATTATGTATGCTTTTTAAATGTAATATTATTATTAAAGGTATTATTAATTATATATTAATTAAAGGTAATTGTTTTGATAATATATTTAAATCAACTAAATCATTAATTAATCCTCCTTATGGTACTAAACAAAATAATGAATTAGAATTTGTAGTTAAACAAATAGAAAGTTTAGAAATTGATGGTGAATGCTGTGCTATAATACCGATTGGTAAAGTGTTAAATAATAAAACAAATAATAAATATAAAAAACAAATTTTAAGTATATCTATTTTAAAAAGTATTATTATATGTAGAGAATCTATTTTTTATCCTAATGCATCAGTAGGATGTGTTATAGTTCATTTTAAAAAAACATCATTTATTATAGAAAATAATTTAACTGGGATAATTGACTATAGAAATGATGGATTCATTCCAAAGTCAGGTAATGGATATGTTAAATCAGATAATTTTGAAGAAATATATAATAATACTATTAATGAAATAAGATCGCCTATAATACAAAAAATATTAAAATATGATGATGATTGGTATAATACTTTTATAATTGAAGATAAAAAAATCAACTTAAAAAAACTTAAATTATCCAAATTAGAACTTAATTATATTAATACCAAATTTAATATACTTAATATTGATAGTGATAGTGATCATAATGATATTGAATTTAAAAAATTTGAATTATCTTATTTATTTGATATTTTAAAAAAACCTAAAGAAAAGTATACCGAACAAACTAAAAAAGTATATATGATATCTGCAAAAAATAATAATAATGGAGTTGATTCTATTATTGATTCCAATGAAAAAACCTTTAAAGGGAATAAATTAGTACTTATAACTGGAGGAAATGGAGGGGCCGGACTTTGTTATTATCAAAAAAATGATTTTAATATTAAATCCGCAACTGTAGTTTTATCCCCTAAAAATATTATCATGAATGATCATATAGGATTATATTTATCTCAATTATTATCTAAAAATAAAGAAATATATAGTCGATATAATACTTGGACTCAAAAAAAAATAAAATCTACTATTATTAATTTACCTATTAATCAAGATGAATCTATTAATTATAATTATATTGAATCTTTATTTGAATAATAATCTTTTTAACCATTGTTGAATTTTTAATACAGATAGATATTTATCTGGTTTATAATTATTTAAATTATTTCTTAATTTTAAACAATTTAATATATATATTACATTTAATTCTTTTATATTTGGTATATTTATAACATTTAGACAATCATATATTTCTAAATATTTTAATTCTTTTATATTTGGTATATTTATAACATTTAGACAATCATTTATTTGTAAAATTTCTAACCCTTCTATATTTGGTATATTTACTATATTTGGACATTTATATATATATAAATGATTTAATCCTTGTATATTATGTATATTTATTAGATTAGGACAATTATTTATATCTAATCTATCTAATCCTTCTATATTTGGAATATTTACTATTTTTTTACAATTATGAATATAAATATATTCTTCATCTTTATATTCATTATCACAAATTTGACACATATTTTATATTATACTATTATTAAAATAAATAATTGATTTTAAATATATATTAGATATTTTTTATAAAAAAAATTGATTTAATGTATAAGATATATAATATAAATAAATATGTCTTCTAATAAAGATATCGACAAAGCTTTTAATGATCTTATTCTGGCTGAAATGCAACTTCAATCTATTAAAAAATATAAAGAAGATCAGGATTTAATTAATGGAAAATTTAATGAAATTAGTTTATCTGAAGATAAACTTCCAGAAGATCAACATAAAATTGATACAAATTTTATTGAAAATAAAATTTTAATATTAACAAATATTCTTAAAGGTAATAATAATGGTATTAATAATATTAAAGATATATTTAAACTTATTGATGACAAAATGGAATTAATAAATTCAAATATGGAAGGAGATTGTTATAGAATGAGTAGTGATACTATTTTTGATTTTGGACCTGAAGTAGATAATTTACAAGGTAAAATTGATTTACTAAAAGATTTATTTACAGATAATAAATATCTCCAAAATAAATAAATAATATATTAATTATATCAAATCTATATATTTAAGTATAAATTTGGGTTTATATTTTTTTGCAGTATAATATTCGGCAATTTTCCATAATATTTCCATTCTATTACTTTTTAAATATTTTATACGTTTAAACCATTGAGTTATTTTTAATATAGATAAATATTGTTTCATTTTATCTTTATTATTATTTTCAGGTCTATCTTTTAAGTCAATATTATATAAATTTAAACATTTATATATATATAATCTATATAAATTTTGCATATTTTGTATATTTATTAATTCAGGACATTTAATTGCATAAATTAAAAATAAATCTTTTATAAATGGTATATTTTTTAAGTTTAAACAATTAAATATACGTAACTCTTGTAATTTTTTAAAATTAGGTATTTCTATTATATTTGGACAATTATCAATAAATAAATCTTCTAATTCTTCTATATTATATATATTTACTATATTTTTACAATTTTCAATACTTAAACATTTTAATCCTTGTATATTTGGAATATTTTTTATTCTTTGGCAGTCTTTTATAATTAATAACTTTAACCCATCATATATATTATTATAACAAATTTGACACATATTTATTATTAATAATAATTATGTTTAATTATTAAAAAAAAATTATATATATATATATTTATATAAAATTATGCACTACAAGTCATACATTCTTCTTCTACTTCTTCATTCTTTTTTTTATTTAAAATATCTACATCAACATTAAATTTAACTGCACTAGCTGCTGCTTGACTTCTTAGATAATAACACCCTGTCTTTAATCCTTTCTTCCAGCTATACATATGCATAGATGTCAATTTACTAAATGTTGGAGATTTAATATATCTATTTGATGATGAACTATGACAAACATAAGCTGATCTATCAGCATCCATATCTATTAAATCACGCTGGCTTATTTCCCAGATATTAAGGTATATTTTCTTAATATTATCAGGAATTTCTTTAATTTTTTGAATGGATCCATCACTAGCTATAATTTGCTGTTTAATATTATTATTCCATAATTTTAATTTAATTAAATCATCAATTAAATATTTATTAACAATTTGAAACGATCCAGATAATGTATTTCTAATAAACATATTAGAAGTAATTGGTTCAAACATTTCATAATTTCCCATAATTTGAGAAGTTGAAGCTGTTGGCATTAAAGCAATCAACAATGAATTATATAATCCAGTTGACTTAATTTTTTCTCTTAAATCATTCCAATTCCAAAGATTACTAGGTGTTACTCCCCATAAATCTGGTTGTAAAATTCCCTTTGCGGCCATTGAAGTTGAAAAGTTTTTATATGGTCCATATTCAGCTGCTAATTCATTAGAAGCTGATAATGCAGCATAATGCATTGTTTCTAAAATTAATCTATTTATTTCTTTAGATTTATCTGAAGTAAATGGAATTTTAAACATGAAAAACACATCTGCAAGACCTTGGACCCCCAAAGCTACTGGTCTATTTAGACTATCACTATATTGCCCTTCGGAGACTGGATATACATTATTATCAATAACTTTATTTAAATTTTTAATAGCTATTTTACTTACTTCATATAATTTTTGATAATTATAATAAGGTTCATTATTTTCATTAAATTCTACATATTTATTTAAACAAATACTACTTAAATTACAGACGCCTATTTGATCTTTATCTGTGTAAATATTGATTTCTGCACATAAATTACTTTGTTTAATAATTCCTAATTGATTTTGATTATTTTTCTTATTAACTGCATCTTTATAACACAAATAGGGCACGCCTGCTTCACTTTGGATTTCTAATATATGAGTCCATAAATCAGTAATTGATATTTGTTTATTATATCTTTTTTCATTTTCATATTTTAAATATAATTCTTCAAATTCATCACCATATGTATTTTCTAAATTTTTAGCTTTATCCGGGCAAAATAAACTCCACATTACTGTTTTTTTATTTTTAATAGCATCTTCTAAACGTTTCATAAAAAGATCACAAATCCACAATGCTAGAAATAAATCTCTAGCTCTAAGCATTTCATCTCCAATTGGTTTTTTAAGATCTAAGAATCCTTCAATATCCGGATGCCATACCTCCATATATACTGCGGTTGAGCCTTTTCTTTTTCCTCCTCCTTGAGATACATAGAGAGCAGAATCATTAAAAACTTTAAGCATTGGTACTATGCCCTCAGACTTACCATTAGTTGATTTAATTACAGTTCCTTTAGCTCTAACACTAGTTACATTTATTCCGATTCCGCCACTCCATTTAGAAATTCTAGCAGTATCAGTTAATGTTTTATAAATACCTTCAATACTATCTTCAACATCTAATAAAAAGCATGAAGATAATGATTGTCTTTTAGTACCAGCATTAAATAATGTAGGAGTTGCATGTGTATAATATCCATCAGACATTAATTTATATGTTTCAAATATTTCATTTAAAACTTTTTCTGTAGTAGTTCCATCTTTATTAATCTGATTTAGATTAATACCAATTGCAACTCTCATAAACATTTGTTGAGGTCTTTCAATAATTTTATTAATATTTCCATATAGATGTTTAATTAAATAAGCTTTCATTAATGTTTTAATTCCAAAATATGTAAAATTATAATCTTTATTATAATCAATAACTTTATTAATTTGTTTATTATATTGTCTCGCAAACTCAATTAATTTAATATCTAAAACTTGTACTTTTTCATTATTAACATAATAATCATCTATTTTTTCTACTGCAGTTAGATAATCATTATATGTTTCTTTATGTAAGTTATCTAATTCAATACGGCTAGCCATTTTACCATAATCATAATGATTAGTAATTGAAGCAGCACAATAATCCGAAGATATTTTATCTAATTGAATAGTAGTAATTCCATCAACCATAAACTTAATTGTATTTTGAGCAATTAATCCAACATTAACATGTAATACTGGTTTAATTTCTTTAAGTTTAGTTAATCTAAGAAGAATTTTATTAAAGTCTAATTCTATACGTTCACCTTTACGATTAATAACATAGTATTCTTCATTGTTCATGGAATCCATTTGTCTATTAATATAATCTATATATAAATTCAATTTTAATTAAAAAAATAATATAAATATAACCACATATTTATGTTAAAGTTATATATTTAAGTATATTTGTAGGATTATATTTTTTCATAGTATAATATCTGGCAATTTCCCATAGTATAGACATTCTATTACTTTTTAAGTATTTCATTCTTTTAAACCATAATGTTATTGTTAATATAGATAAATACTCTTTAATATTTTGTTTATTCTTTGTATCTATATCATATAATTTTTTACAATTTTTTATAAATAATTCATTTAAATTATCTATATTTTTTATTTTTATTATATTTGGACAAGCATAAATAACTAATCTAAATAATCCATCTATAAGTGGAATATCTATTATATTTAAATTATTGTTTAAATATAATATTTTCAAACCTTGTATAATTGGAATATTTATTATATTTGAACAATTTGTTATATATAATTTTTTTAATCCATGATTATATGGTATATATTCTATAGTCTGACAATTTTCTATATAAAAAATTTCTAATCCTTGTATATTTAATATATATAATAATTTTGGACAATTTTTAATGTATATTTTCTTTAATTCAGATATAAATGGAATATATTCAATTATTAGACAATTTTCAATATATAATTGATATAATCCTTTATATTTATTATCACAAATGTTACACATTATAATATATTTTTTGTAAAAAAATAATCAATTTTAAAATCAAATTATTCATCTATAACCAATTCAGTAATATCTCTCACCATATCTAAATAATTTCCTTGAAAATATTCAGAACCATAATTATTAATTTGTTTATATTTAAGTTTAAATTTATACATAATTTGATTTTCAATATTATTAGAATTATTACAAGCAATTAATAATAATATTTTATAACCTTTAGGATAAGTTTTAAATCTATTTAAATTTTCTTGTTTAGTCATTCCAATTTTATAAATATTTAATTTTAATTCAACTGCAGTTCTATCTTGTATTAAATACACATATTCTATATTTTCAATATTATTAGTAACATCTTTCATAATAATATCATCATTCATTTTTAATTTATCTATTTGAGATTTTGTTCCAATTTTATAATTATCTTCAGATATAATATTCATTATTAATAATCTAGTTATATAACAATATCCTTTATTAGTTATAAAATTTTTAATTTTTTCATATTCATTATATTTAATTTCATATACTTCAAATATATTATTATCTTGTTTAATATATTTAGGAACTTTTATTTTAATTACTTCAAGTAATTTATTTTCATAATGAATTTCATTTAATATACCCATATAATATTTAATTAAACAACATTTTTTTACATATTTTTTTAATTGATAAATATAAATATATAATATGCCGGTAATATTAATCTCATTATTATTATAATAACCGTTACAATTTTGACAATTAAAACAAGACATTATTTATTTATTATATAATTAAAAAAATCAATTTTTTAATATAAAAAACTACTTTGAGTAGATATAATAATTAAATTATTTGTTCAATTTGTTTATTTTTAAATTGTTCTTTTACTTCATTAATACGCATAATAAGATGGTCAATAGTTTTATTTATTTCATTTTTTTTATTTTCAATAACTATAAAATTTGAATTAGTATGTAAAAATGATATTATATAATTATTAATTAATAAATTATGAAAGGTTTCATTAGAAATATGATATTTTTCTTTTTTTTCTTTTCTTAAATGTAAATAATCACCTAAAACCAATATCACACAATCAGGTTTAATAATTCCTTTATCAAAATTAACTATATTTTGAACACTAAAAAGATCAATACTATTTAAAGTTTGTAATTTTGTAGTTTGATATGATAATGTATAAGCAATATTACAATATAAATATCTATCACAAATTACATTAATTCCGTTATTTAATTTAGTTAAAATTTCTTTAGCAACTTCTTTTCTATTATCTGAAAAGAATTTTATTTCAGTTTTTTTGTCTACATTAAGAGTTCCTTTTAAAATTTCATCAATTTTTTGACCTATTGGTGTACTTCTATCAGGACATTTAGTGGAAGACCATAACATAATAGATGTTTGAGAATTTAATTTATATATTAAATTGTTAATTAATGTAGTTTTTCCACATCCATTAATACCACAAAATACTATAAACACACCTCGAGTCATATTTATTTATTATATTCTTATATAACAAATCAATTTTAAAAATCAAATTATTTTTAATTGGTATAAATTTATTATTTATAAGTATTAAAATACCATGAATCTATATAAACAAATTATGAATATAAAAGAAATTAAAAATAATATAGATGATTATATTATTGGTACTAATGATTATTGGAAATATAAATTTAATCAAACATTAGAATTTATTAATATTCATAATTCTAGTTTTATAAAGTATGGTAATCGATATAAACAATATAATTTAAATCATATTAATAATATAAAAAATAATATTATTTTTATTGTCGGACCTAAAATTAAATTTAGATTCTTAATACAAACAATAAGATTATATAAACATAATAATGTTAAATATTATGTTTATATAATTCATATATTAATATTAGATACAACTCTTATAGATAAAAAAATACAAAAAATTAGACATAATTTTCTAAATAAATTTCAAAATAATATTAGCTATAGAAATACAAGTGACATAAGAAAAATAATACAAATTGATAAAAGTAATGCTTATAAAGATTTATTTTTTAATATATATTTAAAAATTTAATAATATCGTCAATATTATTAGCATTAAGTTTAGTTTTATATAAAATTTGTTTAATTTTATATAATTTATATATTTTTTTAATTTTATTAATTGATTCTATATATAAATCACATATTTCTATAGAAGCCTCATCATATGATTTATATATTTCATTATCACATATATAACATATAGAAACTAATTCTTCTATGTCACAATAATCACAATAACTTTCAGTAAAATCTACATTTTCACGACATCTAGTACATAAAATTTCATTAATTTCATGGCAGTAATTTTCCATTATTATTATATATACATAATTTATATTCAATTTTTTATATAAACAAATTAATAATAATTACACAAAGAAGATAATTAATATATCTTTATATATTTATAATAATTTTTGATATAAAAAAAATTGATTTAGAACTAAAGTTATAAATATATAATAATCAAATATGGATCAGATTTTAAAACGTCTTGAAGCTATTGAGAAACAATTGGCAGAACAAAAAAAATATATGGAAGATGTAATTATTCATAATACTGCCTATTTAACCCAAATTTCTAATAATATTGATGTTAAATTAGATATTTTAACTAATTTAGAACAAAAATCAGAAACTAAACCAGTAGCTAAAAAAAGTAAAGCAGTTGCTAAATCAGCTTATTTTAAGAATTTATTTAAAGAAAATATTCAACAATTTATTGGTGAGTTATATACTGAAGAAGAAATTGAAGAAATTTATAATAATGATGAAGTAAAAAGTAAAAAAACAGATATTCAAAAAAAAAATAAAGCAATTGATATTTTATATAGTAATCTAAATAAAAATTCAGAAAAATTAGCTATTATGAAAAATAAATATGAAGAATATAAAAAATCAATTGGTGATGATGATGTAACGGTTGAATAATGAATTAATATAAGATAATAGTTAAATAAAGTTTTAATTTAATTAAAGATAAGTTTATTATTTTTTTAATAATTTAACGGAGATAATGTTACAGGTTTACCAAGCATTTCGTCTATAGAATTATTATTATTTTTATATTCTGTCATATCTATTGGCATAACTGAACTTGATCTTCCTTCTTTAAAATTACGTTCCATAATTTTTTCAGCATTATTTAAGAAACCAAATTCAGTAGCTAATTTCAATGATATGAATAATACCATTATATGAATAATACTTGTAATTATTTTGCCAATTTTAGTTTTAGGACCCATATCGCCATAACCTATTGTAGTAAATTGCGTAGTTGTAAAATATATTCCATCTGTCATAGCAGTTTTATAATCTGTTTCTAACCCATCACTATCAAAATGACCTTTATAAATTAAATAAGAATTAACCATTAATATAATTAATAAAAATATTATTATAGTTTTTAAATAAGAACTTGCATGAAAACCTCTATATATAATAGTTGCAAGTCTTTTAGTTTTACATTTTACACGTTCAAAAAATGGTAAATGTTTACATCTTATTTTAGGATATTGACGTGCATCAAAACCTTGATTTTCTTCAGTAATTGGATCCTGCATATTTATATTATTTTTATATAATATAATATATTTTAAAAAAAAATATAAAATTAATTATTTTTTTTATAAAATTAATTAAGAAGATTTAGATCTTGATTTACGTGGAATTTTATTTGGAAGAACAATATCATATTTATCTAATATATCTTGAATATGTTCTTTATTTTTAAAAATTTCTAAATAAAATGTTTTGAATGTAGAAACAGAAATATTAAACTCAGATGAAATCATTTCAGGAGTTATATTATATTTTTTTGATATCACTAACATAAAGATTAAAGATGATATTTTAGTAGAAAGACGAGCATTAGGATTACCAATTTTTAAATCATCAATTCTTTCTAAAACTTCTAATAAAAAATATTGATTTTCTAGATCAATATTTGTTCTTTTTAAATAAGATATTATATAAATTTCATTATTATCTTCATTAATAGGTAATTTAATAATATTATTTTCATCTAAATCTCTTAATATTTTATCACCTTTACTTAAATCATTTTCACTAATATTATACCAATTACTTATTTCTTTTGGTTTTCTAACAATTCCTTCTTTTAAACATTCATAATATAATAATGATCCAATGATTCCTTTTAAAATCTCACCTCTATGTATTTTTGAAGTATCTCTTATAATTTTATATTGAGTTAAAACATTAGAAATTATATTTTTAGGAATAATCAATCCAGTTGAATTAATATTTAATCTATCTAAAATTCTTTTTAAGTGTGTTTCTTGAATTATTGAATATTGTGAGGTATCATTTCTTAATTGTTTTTGATATTGGAATGAATTTTTACCTACGCATTTAATAGGTATATGAAAATTATTATTAGTATTATAACCATTCATACTAGGTTCATATTCTAAATTTTCAATAATTACCGTTTTTATGAAACCGCAATTCATACACGTTAATGTATTATTTATATCAGGCATCATTTGGATATTACATTCATCACAATTTTTATATTTAATTTTTGATTCTTCATGGGCAATTTTTTCTTCTTTTGATGTTTTAACATATTCTTCAAAATCCTCATCATTAAAAATTAAAAAATCTTCCATAGTTTTATAAAAATACTAATATGCTTTTATAGATTTCTTATACTTTAAATGAAATTCAATTTTAAATCTATAAAGATTTTTAAATCTAAATGGTATTTAAATTGAGATATGTTTAATATATTATTAATATTTCTATATATTTAAATAGTATTTAGAAATATATCTTCTAAAAAGAATTAAGATGAAAAATAATAATGTACTTGATAACAAATACATTACCGATGAATATATACTATATGAACACAATATTTTTAAAAATGAGATTAGTAAATGCCTAAACGTTGTTAAAAATTATATTTTAGAAAATGAATTATTATTGGTAGGTGGAATGGCCATAGATTTTGCATTAAAAGCTCAAAATGATTTTTTATATAATAATGATTATCAAATTGCTGATTATGATATTATATCGCCTAATAATGTAGATCATGCAAATAAATTAGGTACTATATTATGTAATTTAAATATTAAAAATTTATCTATTATTCCGGCACTTCATAAAACAACTGTAAGAATTCAATTATATGGTTATACTCTTTTAGATGCCACATATATACCTGAATATATATTTAATAAAATACCTTACATGATTTATGATAAATTTAAATTTATACATCCTATATATCAAAAAATAGATCAATATACATCTTTAAGTCTTTTATTTGAACTTACTGGACCATCATATAATGTCGAATATAGATTTAAAAAAGATATTAAAAGACAAAATAGATTATCAGAATATTATAAATTAAAATATGATAATTTAGATAAAAATATTGAATTTGAAACTATTGAATTAGATTTAAATTTATTTAATCCTCAAATAAATAAAATTAAAATTAATAATAAAAATCAAATACTGTATGAAGGAAATAAATTAAAAGAAGATTTAATAAATGATAAAAATAATTATTTTACTATTGATTGTGATGTAATACAAAATGGAATAATAGCGTACGGAATATATTATTCTAAATTTAAAAGTATGACTAATATTAAAAATGATAATATAAAAATAAAACCGAATTTAGAATTTAATAAAAATATATTAAATTTAGAAATTGCTAAAAATATGCCACTAACATTTATTAATAATAATGATCATATTGATAGTTTTGCAAAAAAAATTAATACAAATTTTAAAAAATTTGAAGGATTATCTAGAGCTTTTCCAAATTATTATTTAACTAAATATAAAGATATTAATACTATAATTTTAGATTTATATGGACAATTACTATCAGTTAATCATGTTAAATTAGAGAATAATATTTTTATAGTAGCTAATTATAATTATGTATTATCATATTTTTTATTTAATTATTATATGGAAGAAGATAAAGATTTAAAAGAATATTATAAATATTATTATATTTCTTTATTAACTATGGTAGAAATAATACAAACATTATATAATAATAAAGAAATAAATGATTTAGATTGTTTTACATATTCTATTAATACTGTAGGTTTTGTTAATCAAAGTGAAAATTATTATTATTTTATAAAAAATTATAATAATCTTATGATAGAAAATAAAAATTTAAATGATTTACCACCAAGAAATTATTTAGGATATCCTAACTGCGAAATAAAAAAAACATTTGATGATAATACATCTCCGTTTTATAATAAATTTCAAAAGGAAATTACACATACTAATTTTGCAAAAGATTTAGAAAAATTAATGATGTTATTAAATTAAGCAACTGCTTTCTTTTTTTGATATTTACGTTTTGGCTTTACTTCAACTTTAGTTTCAGCTACCGGAGGAACAATAACAGGTTCTACTGGAGCAACAGCAGGTTCTGCTGGAGTATCAACTGGAGCAACAGCAGGTTCTACTGGAGTATCAACTGGAGTATCAACTGGAGCAACAGCAGGTTCTACTGGAGTATCAACTGGGGTATTAACTGGAGCAACAGCAGATTCAACTGGAGCAACAGCAGGTTCAATCGGAGCAACAGCAGATTCTACTGGAGTAATAGTAGTTTCAACTTGAGATTCTACAACTGATTCTAATTTAGATTCAGGATCAATAAATTGTTCACTAGGGGGAGCAGATGCTTCTGTTATAGATTTAGACATATCATCAGATGTATTTGAACTAGATCTACTTAAAATATCATATTCATTATCTGTCTTAGAATCACTATCTTCTTGTTCAACTGTAATTACACCCTCTCCCGCAGTTGTTAAAATAGAAGGTTCTACAATTACATTATCTTGATTAACTGATGTTATTTCTTGAACAGTTTCTGTAGATTGAACACCTTCTTGTAAACTAATTAATGGAACTTCAGATTGAATATTTAATACAACTTCATTAGGATTAGTATTAGTAACTCTATTATTTGATACTACTTGCGGAGCATTTAATACAGCATCTCCATTTTCAGTAACTACTTGTACACTGGCTTCACCAGTTTCATCATTATCGGAATTACTACTTGACGATTCTTGACTTAATTTTTCTTGAATAGTTTGTTGAATAGCTTCTTGTTTAGCAGCAACATCTGCTAATGTTTCAGCTATTTTATGTGATTCAAATGCAGCAAATTTACAAATATGATCATCTTGATTAATAATTACACTATCTTTAGTTAAATTCTTAATTTTTAATACTAAATGTTGTCCTTTTATTTCCATAATTGGATTCATAATAACTAAAATATTATTAAATGAATCATCAATTTCAATTAATACAAATTCCATTGGATCAAAATTAATAATTAATCCAGTTTCAATTTCAATATCAGCTCCGGGAGCTAATTCTAAATTTAATTTAGATACAATAATATGATATCCATCTTTTTGAATTGTTCTAGATCCATTTTCACTTATTAGATAACTTAACATTTTTTTTATTTTTAGTAATTTACTACTATATTTATTAACATATTTACATATAATTTTTAATTAATAAATATATATAATATTGATTTAAAGAAAATATATTAATATATAGTTATTTTTATATAATATGAAATTATATATATTAGCATTTTTACTTATATGTTTGATATATTCTTATCCAAGTTATATTAAACATAAAAAACAAATAAAAATGTATAAATTAGCAAAAAGATTAAGTATACAATTAAATAAACCATTATTAGTAATAGGCGATCCAGCCGAATCATCAACTAATTTTATATTTGGAAATTATAGTTGTGGAGATATTTGTATTGATATGAATGGATGCAAATGTAATTCAAATGTAATTAATATAAAAAATAAATTAGAAGATGAATTACATAAATTTAAAGATAATTCAGTAGTTATATTTGAATCAGAAACATTAGAATATGTAGATAAAGATAAAATAGATTATGTGATAGATGAATTATTAAGAATATCTAATAATAATATATTTTCAGTTCATGAATTAAAACCAAATTCTGTTTTAACTTCTATTAAAACTAATGGTTATTCATTTTTTAATAATATTTTAAATAAACCAATACATAAACATAAAAGATTATTTTTATCTTGTCCACCTAATAATGATTATAAATATATATCAAATTAAAATAGTAAAAAATAAATTTACTACTTAACATCTTTTATAAAAAAATTTCTTATTTCCTGAAATATGATATCATCATTTTTCTCAGAAGTTTATATCAATTAATACATAAATATTGAAATTAAGGTTAATTTAATATATAATTTTTCATCACCATTTCTAGAAAAAATGATATTTAATATTATATAATAAAATTTATATTATTAATCAAATTTAATTTCAAATTCTTCAGATAAAAATTTAATACGTGGTTGTTTTCCCGTTGGTAAAATTGTTTCTTTTTTAATAAATGATTTTATATCATTATTAAAATTAAAATTATTAGATATTGAATTATAAGATTTTGTTAATCCCCTTAATTCTTTTTCAACATCTTCTTTAATTTCATTTTGTAAAAAATCACTATTTTTAAAATATTTATTCAAATAGTCTACGATATAATTTAAATTTTCTAAATTAAAATGTGTTTTAACTAATGACATAAGATTTAATAATTCAATAATAAAATCTTTATATGTTAATTCATTCCAATAAAATATATTTTGTAAATTTTTATTTAAAACTAAATGTTTAATATTAAATACTTTGTTTGTTGTATTATAAAATACTAATACTTTACAATTATTATTTTGTGGGTTATTTAAATTAAAATTAAGTTCTTTAAATATTTTAATTAAATATACAATAAATGTATGATTATATTGAGTTGATTCTGTATTATGATCTATAGAATCAAATTCTTTCTTTAAAAAATTAATTTGACGCTGTAAACTTCTATCTGTTATTATATTAGTTAAATTATCAAATTCAATTACAGTTATATCAGTATCAGAAAATGTATTCATTCCATTTATATTAATACTAAATGCAATATTATTAATAATATTATTAATATTGCCATAATTAGTATTATTAGTTATAATATATTTGTTTTCATTTTTTTTATGTTGTTTTGTATTAATATGTCTTTCTTTTTCTGACCTACATCTAAATTCAATATTACATAATTTACATATTAATTTCTCTTTATTTTTAATACATGATTTTTTATTCTTTAAATGTTCATTTAATTTAGATTTATATATAAATTCTTTATTACATAAATTGCATTTAAATGTCATTTTATATATTATATTAATTAATATTTAAATAAATATTAAATATCATTTTTTCTAGAAATGGTGATGAAAAATTATATATTAAATTAACCTTAATTTTAATATTTATGTATTAATTGATATAAACTTCTGAGAAAAATGATGATATCATATTTCAGGAAATAAGAAATTTTTTTATATACCAAATTAAAAAAATAAAATATAAATTATTCATTTATTTTTTTTAAGAAATAGATAATTTATTAATGTTTAATTGACATTGTTTTAATCTAAATTTTCTTTGTATTTTAATAATACTTTTATTAATATTTTTCCAATCATTTTCCCACATTACTCTAACCTCATATCCTAACTCTTTAATAATGTTTTCTCTAGCAATAGTTTTTTGATAAATTTCTCCCATAGTTTTCTTAATTGTTTTATTATAAAAATCAGATTTATATACTTTAGGATCCGCATGAAAGTACGACCCATAGTACTCAAACACAATATTAGTTTCTTTGCAATATCCATCTACTTTATAATTAGTTGTAGGAATTTTAAATTCTTTAGACGAATTACCAATATGTTGAATTGAAATATTTTCAAGTTTTTCAATTAATTCTAACCATTGAATTTGACCCTTAGAGTAGAAATTTCTAGCACATTTTGGACAATTTTGGCCCATAGTATGGCAATCTGCTATTTGTGTATATTCACCATGTTTAGGACAGATAATTATAATTTCATTTCTACTTCCAGAATAATTAGTTTTACTATAATCATATTTATTATTATGTACTAAAGATACCCTTTTAATAAATTCTTCATTTGTAAAACTATAATTACCATAACATTTCGAACATCCATCTCCTTTTTTATGTGCATTTGCAGTTTTTTTAAATTCTCCATGATCTGGACAAATAATAATAATTAAATTTTTTGATTTAGTGTAAATAGTTTTACTATAATCATATTTATTATTATGAATAATTTTTAATTCTTCGATAAAATTTTCAGTTGTTATTTTAGGTAATTTACATTCTTTACAACCGGTTTTTTGATTAATATGTGAATCTGGACTTGTAATAAAATTTCCATGTTCAGGGCAAATAATTTCAATATTTTCTTTACAGCTTTTATAATTTACTTTAGAATAATCATATTTATCTCCATGAATTAACTGAGATTTATGTATGAATCTTTCTAAACCTGGTTTAATTTTTTTATCATAATCAATTTTATTACATGAACTTCTACAAATAGGACAACCTTGTCCTTTTTTATGATTAGATGCAGTTTGTTGAAATTCACTATGATTTGGGCAAATAATAATAATTTTTTCTCTTGATGCTTTATATATAACTTTACTATAATCATATTTATTATTATGAATTATTTTACATTCATTAATAAAATTTTCAGTTCTATCATCTTTATCATTGCATAAAATACACCCAATTCCTTTAATATGTTTATGAGGTGTTATAATAAAATTTCCATGAGTAGGACAATTAATAGTAATTTCTTTATTATATCCATTATATATTGATTGTGAATAATCATATTTATCTTTATGTAATTTTTGAGCATTATTAATAAAAGTTTCTAATGTAATTTTCTTAGTCATTTTTATCAAAAAAATTATATAAAATCAATTTTAAATATTTTATCTATAGATCATTTAAGATAACATTTATATCATTAATATGAGTTTGAATAAAATTCTCATTCAAACATATAGAATTATAACTAGATCCAAATCTTGGTATTTGGCCAACTAAGAGACTTGGGGATAGTCCTTCAGTAGAACATTCTACTGCATTAATTGCAGCATTCTCCAACATTTGTAATGGATGTGAATTCGATATATTGAGCAGGACATTAGATTTTTCTCTATGTTCAATACCAGATTTATCAATAGACGATACAGTTCCAGTAACAGTCATAAGATCAGCATATGTAAGATAATATTTTTCCGCCGCACTGGGCATAATATTTTGCATATTAATAATGATAGAAGATCTAGCAGCTTCAATACCAAGTAAATCATATATTTCAATGATACTATCAGATTGAGTTTGATATGGATCAATATATTCATTTTGAAACAAATCTTTTAAATTAGTTCCATCTGTAATAATAACAGTTTCATTTTCTTTATCAATAGAACCATCATCTTTAATAATAGTTCTTGCAATTTTAGTAGAACAATTAGTAGAATATATATTATCTACTCCTCTAATAATACTTTTTAATAAAGTATCATTAATAAAAGATTCAATAGTATTAATATTAATATTAATGTTCTTTTTAAAGTGAGAAGCTCTAATATATATTCTCATTAGAATTTTATCAGCATTTTCAGCAGTATTAATAATAAATAAGTTTGGATATAGTTCATGTAATTTGAAACATATAGATTCAAATTTCATATTTTTTTCAATTAATTTTTCTTTATTGAATTCAATTCTAATACACCATTTGATTAAATCATTTGGCACTCTCAAACTTGGATTATGTTTTTCAAATATTTTAATTAAATTATTTTCATCTTCATAATTTGGATGTACAATTTGTTTATAATCTTCAAAGAAGATTTGATATGAATTTATAAATAGATATAAAGACATCATTTCAATGTGATTAGCAATTTCTTGCATTTTAAAGATATTATTTTTAAATTCATCTTTAATATGAATTAACATAGAAGGAGATTTCATTTTTGATGTGTCTTTAGCTCCTAAAATTTCTTTAATTCTGACTAAGAAGTCAACTTTAGTTCCAGCAGCGCCAGTTCTGTGGTGTGAATCAAGAACATATTGTGTTAATGGTTCACTAATTGATTGAGCTGTGATAATACCAATAGGAGTACCATAATCAATCAAAGATTTATTAAATGTATTAATAATACGATTAATAATAATATCTAATATTTCATAAGTAATATTTTTATTAATAATATTTTTAATAAATAAACTTGATCTAATTAAAATATTAATTAGTGTAAATGAAATTTCAATATGTTCTGGAATTTTCATTTTATTAGTCAGTTGAATTTCATTATAATGACTATATTGAATGTTTTTGCATAAATCTTTAACTTTATTATATATAATGCTAGGATTTAATTTTTCTTTAGAATCATTAATTACATCTTGATAATTATATACTACGTCTTCAATAATTCTATGAATATTGATTGGTAATTTTTTAATATCTGTTAATAGTTTATTTTTTGTATTTTGATGTTCAATATTAAGAAAGATAGTTCTGTATAACTGTCTATCTTCTTTAATTAGTTTAAATTCATCATCTAATATTTTTTTAATGTTATCATTATGATAAACTTTATCAATATCTTTAAATGTAGTTCTATAATTTTTTTCAAATTCATCATTTGAAATCATAATAGAATTAAATTTAACAATTTCATTATTTCTAGTATCAATTCCATCACTACCGTAAATAAACTGTACAATATTTTTATTAAATACAATTTTACGTAAATTATCAATAATTAGTGATTCTAAGTTTTTAATACTTTTTCTGTTTTGTTCTCCAGTAATAGATGTAGATAATGCTTTATTAATAATACTATATCTTGCTTCCATCGATTGGAATATAAATGAGAGCATATCTACACCAGTAGTATAAGACTCTGTGACAAATCCTCTATTTTGAGGACTTTCATCAAATCTTGGATAATATGGGCATGTTCTTCCATAATCAAATAATTTAAACATTCTCTCACCTCCAATAGAGGTTTGTCCAATAGTAGAACTAATTTGTAGTAAATTAAATAATTTACCTTTAGATCCAGACACAATTAGTTTAAATAAGTTATTTTTCTCAGTATCAATATCTTCAAATACTGGTCTTAAAAAGTCATCTCCAAGATTAAGAATAGCTAATTGTTGTTGTTCATAAAATTCTTTAACTGTTAATCCTAAAGGAGGAATAATTTTTCCATTTAATAAATTATTTGTAATTTGTTTAGCTTCATATAAGATAGATTCTGTCTGTTCATGTACTTTTTTTAATGATTTTTTACTAATAGTAATATCATCATAATTAATAGTGCAACCTTTATGCATTAAAAATATAGTAGTCATTTGTTGAACATTATAGATCATGTCTAAAGCCATTTCACTTCCATATTCATTATAAATAATGTGAAATAAAGATCCATCAACTCCTTGGCCAATAGATTTTTTATCTAATCTTCCTTTTTTTAATTCTCCTCTTGATATTTGAACTTCAATATCTTCAGGATCATATTTAATAAAGTCAGAATAATCTGAATTATAAAATCCAGCTCTTTTTTTATAATTAACAGGTGGTAATAATTTACTCAATAATTGTCTACTTGTATATTCATCTTTATTTAACATAAAAGATTTATGAACGTTAATATTATTACTTAATAAACGCATTGAATTATATTTATTAATAGATGTCATATATTTAGTAAATTCAAAAATACCAATCAAACCATCATGATAAACACCTATACTTGGACTTCCATCCTTTAATGAAATACACCATCTTTTTACACCTGATAAATTTTTACATTCATTACGTGCAGCAATTGAATGTGGGAATATAATCATCATTGCATCACCATCAAAGTCACCTCCGTAGTAACTATCTGCTACATTTACACTTAAACGAAGTGTGTCTCCTTGTTCCATAATTTTAACAGTGTGTCCACTAATAGAACTATATAATAAAGATGGTGCACGATTCATAGCAACAATATCACCATCAATAAGATCACGATAAATAATATCACCTTCTTCAAGTACAAAATTATCATTAATAGCACCTACATAAAATTCTTTATTACCTTTTTTAATAATTTTAGAACATCCAGGATATGTTTTATCTTTATTCATAAAATAAATCATTAAACGTTCTTTATTATAATATTGAACTGTCTCTGGGATTTGAATATTTTTTGCAATTGAAATTGGAACTCCAACTTCATCAATTCTAATATTATTATCTCCTGTAATTACTGAACGTCCCATATAAGTAGTACGCTTACCTAAAATATTCTTACGAATACGGCCAGTTTTTTTAGCAAATCTTGAAGAAATTGATACTAAGGTTGATCCATTATTTGATTGTAATTTGTTGACATTACCAGCTGGAGTATCCTTAATTAAATTGAAATAATGCATTTCTATATTATCCAACTGAATGATATTTTTCTTAATTAACTCATCATCCAACACGTTTGGCAACTTGTCTAATAAACCGACTATATTCTTTAAAATAGTAGTCAGATCGTTATTATTTGAACGACCTCCCTTGATTTTCTTGATATCTGGACGAATAGTAGTTGGAGGAACTCTGATAACTCTAAGCACGAATTTTCTAGGATGTGAATCTAAATCTTTTCCTAATTTTAGTACTGTTTTATCTGAAATTTTAGAGAAAATCTCTTCAATTTCATTATTTAATAATCTTCTTTCAACATCATTAATTTTTACATAAATTTTTAAGTGATCTGTTTTATCTTTTTGAACAATAGGGTGTAACTCATCACAATTAGCACATCTAATATACTTTTGAGCTGCAGTTCTTGATAGTTTAACTGCTTCATTTAATAATTGTGTTTTGTCAATTGATTTATTTTTGATATGTACAATACATTCACCACAGGCAAAGCAAATAACTTTAAGCCATTTTGGAACTTCTCGCTTAAATATAGGAGATAGAACCGGATACGGTAAATAGATTTTTCCAGGGTGTCCACTACATTTAGTCTTAGATTCAAAACAACTTGTACAAGAATATGAATGATCCGTTGTCCCGAGGTGAGCATCGTAGATACCTGAATTGAATGGTAGGTTGTTTCTAAACAATTCCTTATTTTTAACTTCTACCATAGCCTCAACATCATTATCTTCCTCACTCAAAACAAAGAATTTAACCCGTTCTAAGCTAGAAGTTGGAATGAAATCATTAGACATCTTAAAATCCCTTTATTATATAATATATAACTATTATATTTTCAATTTTAAATTAAATAACTGTATTTTTAGCTAAAATTATTCCCTTCCATACGGGGAATAGAAATATAAGTATATATTCTATATATAGAAAGTATATTATAGACACTTATATTTTCTTTAATATTAATAATAAGATTATGAGTATTGATTTAGATATTATAGATATTAATAAACCAATTTTACTAATTAATGATTTTTTAGTTAAAAATGGTTATACTATAGATCAAATCTATATTGATAAACTTTGGGATATTATTAAAGATAAAAAATGGCTTTATATTAATGATGAAAAGTTAATTTGGATTGGATATAATTGTACAGATTCAAGAGACAATAAGAAAAAATATATCAATATATTTAATAATAATTTTATTGAAAATCTACACTTTAACTACTTAAACGCATTAAAATTTAAAGAGTTATATGTGCACCATATAGTGCACATAGAAAATGATATAAATGATCATAATAAAGTAAAATAAAATTTAAATATTAATTAGATATATATAATATATAAGTTATATAAATTTCATTTATCATAAATAAAAATGAATCAAGAAATTATTAATTATGTTAAAGATAAATTTCCAAAAATTAATATTATTTATGTAGATAAATTTTGGAATAATATTAATAATAAACAGTGGTTATATGTAGATAATACATTAATTGTATGGATTGGATATAGAAAAGAAAATGGAAAATCAAAATATTTAAAATTTATTAAAGAAAATTTTAAAGATAATATAGATTATAAAATTTATAATTATGAAGAAACAAAGCAAATTTTTCATTACCCCCTGAGGGGTAATGAAAATAATCAAGAAATTATACGATTTAAAGATAAAATTAATGCTGGTAATAATCGAACTCAACATTTAATTATTTCACCTAAATGTTTTAAAAAATCATTAATGATGATACAAACTGAAAAAGCCAATGAAATTAGAAATTATTATCTTGAAGTTGAAGAAATATGTTTAGATTTTAATAAATTTTTATTAAAATCAAAAGATATTGATATTAAAGATATTCATTATAAAAATAAACTTGATAAACATAATTATTTAATTGAAAAATTTAAAGGTAAGAGATGTGTGTATATTCTTGAAATTGAAGAAAATAGTTTAATTAAAGTGGGATCTAGTAAAGATATTCAAAGAAGATTAAGATCATTAAAAGAAGAATACGGAAAACAATCAATTTATTTAGATATTTATCCATGTGATACTTATATTGAAGCAGAAACAGATATTCATAATAATGAACTATTTAAAAATAATTTATATAAACAAGTTTTTAATAAAACGATGCCAAAAGAAATAGTAAAGTTAACAGATAAGTTTAATTATAATCAATTAGTACGGTTAGTAAAACAATATACTTCAATTATTAAATTTTTAAATCCACAAGAACAGTTAGAATCAAAAAGAATTGATTTAGAATCAAAAAAAATAGATTTAGAATTAAAAAAATTAAAATTAGTTGAAAAATTATTAAATAATAATTACAATCCCGAATTATTAAATAATATTAATATTAATATTACAAATATAGAAAATACTGAATTAAAAGAAAATATTATAGATGAAGAAATTTCAATTTTAACTAAACAAGTAAATAATATTGAATTAGAAGAAAAAGAAGAAACTATTATTGAAACTAACTACAATAAATCTATTAATAAAAATAATGAAAATTTAAGAAAAACTCAAGGTAAACGAATTCAAAAGATTGATCCATTAAATTTAGAAAATATTATTAAAGTATATAATTCTATGGAATATGTAATAATAGATCATAAGGATGATGATTTTAATGAATCAAATATATATAAAGCAATTAAAAAAAATACAATTTATAAGAATTATAGATGGTATATGCTAAATAATAATCAAGATTCTAATGGTATATATGCTTTACCAACAGTAGAAAAAAAATCTAAAGTAATTGAAGATATTATTAAAATAAATAAAGAAAAAACAGAAATTTTAGATACTTTTAATAGTAAATTATCATGTTCTAAATCATTAGGTATCGGTAGAAAAAAAATGGAAGATATAATAGAGAATATTAGATTGTTTACTGATAATTGTTTTTATGTAAAATTATCATTTTGTAAAAACAATTTAAAATTAATATATGATTTATATCAAAAAAATGGATATTCATCTAAATTTATTAAATCACATGCAAAAGCAGTATATCAAATTAATTTAATTACTAATACAAAATTAAAATTTAATACTTTAAATGACGCATCAAATGCAGTTGGAATTACAACATCAACTATTACCAATGCTATTAAAAATAAAAAAAATATTTATGGCTGCATATGGGAATATGTATAATTAAGTTCCCCAAGTTAATTTATATTTATTATTTCCAATTTTATCAATACATTCAAAAAATCCATAAGTAGGATATTTTTTAAATAGTAATAAAAGATCTTTAATAGTTGTTTCTTTATTTAAATATAATACATACATAGATTTTGATTCATCTTCAATTGCTCTATCATCAAAATTACATAGTAAAGACCAATTTTTATCAAAAATAGGAGTATTATATATTGGATCTTCTAATCCTATTTTAACTTCTTCTTCATCATTTAAAAGAATTTCTAAATCATCTAAATTATTATTAGCATTTTTTAATTCAAAAAAATGAAAATTGAGATTGTTAAGATTGTTCATTATTATATATTTATAAACTAATATTTAAAATCAATTTTTTTAGCTAAAAAAATATTAAAACTTATAAAAGATTTTCTATGTATGGGATATATTATTAGAAATTGACTACATAACTTTAATTCTTTCTAATATATTATTTAAATCTTTTGTATATTTTTCTGAATCAAAATTTGGTATTGTACATTTATCTGGATGAACTTTTAATAAAATTTTAAAAATATCTTTTTTAACCTTAGTTTTATTACTTTTGGTTAAATTTATTTTTTTAATATTATTAATTTCATCTAAAATAGTTGATTCTATAGGTTTTGCAGCTTTATCAATAGTATGATTAACTAAATGAGTTGTACAATAATATTTATTATCTATTTGGCCAAATCCTTTTTTAGTACATTTAACACCTTTAGATGAAATATTATCACATATATGTTCATTTGATTTATCATAATGAGTTTTACAATAATCAATTCCATTTTTAATATAACTAGCTTTTTTAGTACAGTTAGTTCCATTTAAAAGTTTTCCCTTGCATTTAATTTCATTAAGTTTATCATAATGATTTTTACAATAATTAATATTATCTTTAGTGTAAATACCTTTTTTATTACATTGAGAACAATTAGGTAATAGATTTTTTAATCTATCTACTTCTAATTTATCAAAATGAGTTTTACAATAGAATATTCTTCCATCTTTAGTATATCCTGCTTTTTTATCACAATCGGTATTATCTTTTTTTTTATATTTACAAGTATTATCATTAATTTTATTAAAATGAGTTTTGCAATAAAATTTTCTTTTATATAAAATATACATTTCTTTACCACATTCTTTACTACTTTTTAATTCAAATTTACAGGAATCCATAATTATATTTAAATATTAAAATTAAATCAATTTTTTATTCGGCCTCATCTACTATATAACCACAAGAAAATATGCCCGGAAAAATAATACACCAAAAGCAATCCACCAATCACTAGCTGCTTCTTTTTTTGTGTGCTGAATGTAATAGCTATAATAAGAGATATAATTAAAAATAGTACTATTAATCAACATATTCCTAATGTAAAATTTTTGATAGCTGGAGGCAACATATTTTATTTTTTTTATTAAATTTAATAAAAAATTTATAAATAAAATTAATATAAATTTTCGCTAAGAATATATATTTCTTTTTTTAAAAATTCAATTTTACATTTTAAATTATCTATTATTTTTTCCCATTTATTTTGCGAGAAGTTAGATAAATTAATATTTTCTATTTCAAATTCATTATTAATATTATTTACGTTATAATTTTTAACTGTTATATATCTATTTTCAATAACTAATATTTTATTATTTCTAAGTATATTATTAACATCTGTATCATATTTATTATTAAGTGTTTTTTTCAATTTATTATTAGTATTTAATAGAATTTTATATTCCTTTTCTATCGATTCTAATTCTTTTTCTAGATTTTTCATTTTATCTATATAGTACAATTTTATATATAATATATAATTAAATATTATTTTTCCCATAAGCTATCACGTAAGGAGTAATAATGTTTTTTAATACTATATAATTCATTTTTTAGAAAAATATATTCTTTAATAATATTATTATTTTTATTAATTTCTATTAATCTTTTATTTTCAAAAATTAATGTATTATTATATTTTTTTAAATTATTATTTTCTTCCATTAATCGTTGGTTTTCTTCATTTAATTCAGTATTTTTTATAAGTATATTATTAAAAATAGAATTATTATTATCAGTAATAACATTTTCTAACTCAATATTTTCATCTTTAATATAATTTATTTTTTTTTTATAATAGTTAATTTTATTAATTATTATATCATTATCTTTCATGATTATACTAACTACTATCTACTTTAGTGTATTAAAAAAATATATAATATAATAAATTATAATTTATTTTGTTTTACTTCTTGTAATTCATTATATAATTCTTTAATACAGTTAATTAAGTGAGGTATCATTTGTGTATATTTAATAGATTTAATACTATTATTATCTTCGTTATCTTTTTTATAAACAGCTTCTGGGAATATATTTTCTAACTCTTGTGCAATAATACCAGTTTGTTTAGTTTTTAAACTATCTTTAATATAATTATAACTTTTAATATCTATTTGTAATATTTTTTCTAAAGAATATGATTCTGATACCTGTTCTATATTTTCTTTAAGTTTTACATCAGAAAGTTCAACGAATGATGAAGCACTAATCACGCCATTATTTGAAATTGTTGCAACTGAATCAATATATCCTACATTTGCAAGTTTAAAATCAAAATAAGTTGATTCCGATCCTGCAGTGATATCTGATGCAATGCAATTTACATAACCACAATTATAAATTTCATCATCAGAATTGACTGAGTTATATTCTATTCCTGATCCAAGTCCAATATCTGCATGAGAATCTGGTAATGTCATAATAGAAATAGGATAATCAATAACATTATCAGCATTAGCTTGTTTTATAGAAATAAGTTGTGATGTTTCCATATAATTAATATTAACTATATTTCTATTAGAATCAAAAATTAAAGCTTTACTAGCAGTTGCAATACCTGGAGTAATACCATCTAAATAATTAAGTTCATCAGCCGAAGAAGTAACTAAAGTCCCTCCAAGTTGTAAACCTTTATCAGTTCCATTATGTTCTGCAATATTAACAATTCCATTAGAAGTTAATCCTGTTAAAGTTCCTAAAGAAATAATATTGGGTTGATCTTCGGTTAATAAAGTACCAGTATATGTATTTGATTCTAAATCATTAATACCAATTAAATTTAAACTACTATCCAATACTAAAGCTTTACTAGCTGTTGCCGTTCCTGGTGTAACATTAACATAATTTAATTGATTTGCTGATGATGTTATTAAAGTTCCATTTAATTTTAAACCAGTAGTACCATTATGAGAAGTTATATTAATATTTCCTCCAGATGAAGATAGTGTTAAATCCCCACCAGAAGTTACTAACAAATCAACATAATTTATTGCAGTTCCATTATTATCATCGTAAGTTAAACGTAGTGTATCTCCAGTTGATGAATTAATTTCAACTTGCTTGTCAGGAGAAGAAGTATTAATTCCTAATGTTCCTGTAGTAACTACATTATTTATATTAGATAAATTATTATCTATATCTTTATGCATTAAAATATTATTATATGATGTTGAATCATTTAATCTTAATACATTAAGAGTGCTATCGTATAATACGCGCCCAGCAAGCATTGCTGTTAACTGATTTATTTGAGAACCAGGTACTTTATCTATTTGAACCATTCTATATTAATATTTTAAAGTTTTTTCAGTATATAAATATGTATATAATTTGAATTATATTTTATATAAAAAATTATTAATATAAATCTTAATTAATATAATTAAATTATAATGGTACAAATTGAAAGAGATTCGAATAATATTATTATAAAAAAACAATTAACAAATGTATATCCAAATATCAAAACTGGCATAACATCTCTAGGTGTAATAGGAATTAATGATATTGTTTTAAATTCAATTAAATTAAAGGGTACTATTGTAAATTCAGAAACTATAGAAAAGTTAGAATATTCAAATGATTTAACACCTGGTATTGCATTGCCTAATAAAGCATTATTAGTTGATTCAGAAAAAAATATAAGTGGTTTAAATATTATTTCTTGTAATGGATTAATTTTAAATGGTTCGGTATTTAATCCTACCTTATTTATAGAAAATAATAATATTAATACTGGTGAAAATTATATAACGGATATTACTATTGGATTAGCTCAATCTAATAAAGCATTAGTAACAGATTACAATTATAATATAAAAGAAATTAATTCTATTGATTCAAAAAAAATACAATTAAATAAAAAAAATATTTCATTTAATTGTAATCAATCTAATATAAATTTAAATGATATTGAATACGATAATTTAACTATAAATTCTAATTGGATTAGTTCTTTAGATAGTAATAATAATTGGCTAGATATAGAGTATTCAGAAAATTTAAATTTATATATTGCAGTAGGTAAAAAGGTAATATCCTCTATTGATGGTATTAAATGGATAGAACGTTATAATTCCGATATAGATATTTATAAAAGTATAACATGGGGCTTAAATATGTTTATTGCCGTAGGATCAAAATCTATTATATATTCTAATAATGGAATTGACTGGGATGTTATTGAAATATATAATAATAATTGGAAATGTATTTGTTATGGAAATTCAAAATTTGTATGTACAGGTGATTCAATCACTATATATTCTGAAGATGGATTAAATTGGAATATAGGAACACTTAATTATAATATTAAAAAAATAGTATGGTGTCATAATGTATTTATTGGAATAGATGATACAAATATATATATTTCTAATAATGGTATTAATTGGAATATAATATTAAATAATTTATCAAATTTAACTGATGTGTGTTTTAGTTTAGAACTTAATCGAATTATTATTACATCATGTGATTTTATAAATAAACAAAATAGTTATATAATTTATAGTGATGATTCTCAATCATGGTTATATTCATATAAAAATATAATTATAAATACGTTAACTTGGAGTTCGGATTTAAAATTATTTATTGGATGTGATTTAGAAAATAATGGATATTATTCTTCTAACGGCATTTATTGGATCGAATTTGAATGTGGAACAGTAATACCTAATTCAATTATTTGGTCTAACAATTATAAAAAAATAATAGGTGTTGGTAATGGAATAATAAATTCATGTTTAAGTAAAAAAAATATAAGTTTAAATAAAATATTTATAGATAATGATGAAAATTTAGGAATAGGATCAAATCCACTAACACATAAATTAGAAATTTCAGATATCAATGGTAAATGTTTAAAATTAATAGATAACGATAAATATACTAGTTTTAATATTAATAATAAAAATTTAACAATAAATTCATCAACAAGTTTAAATTTATCTAATGGATTAATGTTAAATAATAAATTAATAACTACAGATGTTGTTGATTTTAATAAATATTTAAATTCGATTATATCTGGATCAATATCATCAAATTCTGTAATATCAGTTAATAGTAATAGAAATTTATCAGGAATAAATTCAATCAATACATTAAATTTATTAGTTAATGGAGTTAATAAAAATATAGATTCTAACCATATAACATTTAAAAATGTTAAGGTTGGTATTGCAAGTCCTAATAAAGCTATTACATTAGATAAATATAATAATATTAGACATATAAATAGTATAAAATCTAACAAATTAAATATTAATAATACATATTTAAAATCTAATATTAAAAATATTAATACTTTTTACAATGATAATTATCTTAATTTTAATAAATTAAAAAATAATAATTTAATAATAACTGAATTTGGTGTAGAAATTTCAAATTCAAATAATAAATTAGAATGGATTGATAATATATATATTTTAATTAATAATAATGGTATATATACTAGCATAGATGGTATAATTTGGGAAATAAAAATAAATGGTTCATATAATGATTTAGTTTATAATAATAAAAGAATAATAGTAATAGGAGAAAACATAGTATGTTCTGAAGATGGTATAATTTGGAATATAGTTAATACTGATTTTATATTTAAATCTATATATTGGAATAGTAATTTAGATCAATATATATCTTCAGGAGAATCTATTATAGGAATATCTAACAATGGTATTAATTGGAATATAATTAATATTGAATATACATTTATAAATATTTGTTATGGAATGAATATGTATTTTGGTATAACAAATGATACTAATAATAATTTAGTATATATATCTAAAAATGGAATTGATTGGGAAATTATAACATATAAATATGATATAGAAACAAAGGATATTTATTATAATAATAATTTAATATTAATATGTACGAATTTAGGTATAATTTATTCTACTGATGGTTATATATGGAATAGAATTTCTGATACGATTATTTTGTTAAGTATTAATTATATAAAAGGTATATATTTTGGTATTAATAATGATGGTATTTATTTTAGTGAAAATGGAATGAATTGGAAATTATATAATAATCTAAATTCCAATAATAAAAGTAATTTAACATACAATAATAATATAGATTGTTTAAGTTTATTCGATGATAGTGGTTTTGTACGAACAGATTATAATTTTAATTTTAATATTTTTTCTAAATGTTTATATTATCATAAGGAACATATACAATTAGATTTTTTAAATAATAGAATTGGTTTAGGTATTGAACCTTTATATACATTGCATTTATCTACAGATAATGCAATATCATTATCATCTACCTGGACAATTTCATCTGATATACGTATTAAAAAAAATATAGAAGATGCAAATTTAGATTTATGTTCTAATATAATAAAAAATTTAAGATTAGTTAAATATAAATGGAAGAATGAATTTTTTCAAGAACAAATTTATGATAAAAATAAATTAGGATGGATTGCACAAGAAGTAGAAGAATTTATACCTAAAGCAGTAACTATAAATAGTCAATATGGCTATTCAGATTTTAAAAGTTTAAACTCTGATCAAATTATAGCTAATCTTTATGGTAGTTTACAAAATTTAATTTATAAATTTGAAGAAAGTTCTAATTTATGTGACATGTTATTAAATAAATTAAATGATTTTGATAGTATAGTATAAATATGTTAATATTTTTTTTAATTATGTTTTTAGATAATTTAATATAGTGTTTACACTTTTTATTAAATAATGACAATTACTATCTTAAAAGATAGTAATAATAAAATTATTAAAAGAAATGTATTATTTACATTGACACCTACTACTTCAAATGGAAGTTTAAAAATATTTAAAGATATTTTAGATGTAACAAATATTCCTATTGGTGGAGCTTTAATACCATTAGATATAAATGAATTAGAATATTTATCTACAACACCTGGAATTATAGAAGCTAATAAAATAGCTATTTCAAATTCAGGGAAAAATATATATGGATTTAATGAATTTTCATGTTCTAAATTATTAATTAATAATAAAGAAATAAAAACATCATTAAATCCAATTAAAATAGAAAGTCCATATCTTAATTATTTAGTTCCTGGATATTCATCACAATGCAAAGTAATATCAACTAATATTGATAAGGATGTAAAAAATTTAAATATAATCAATACTAAAAATTTAAATATTAATGATAAAGATATTTTATATAAAACTGAAATTAAATCTTACTCAGATAATTTAATTAAAAATTTAAATCCGCAATCAAATTTAGGAGAAAATTTTATAGAAATTGTGGATAATAATACTATTATAGCTTATAATAATTATATTTCTAAATCATTTGATTTAGGTTATAGTTGGGAACAAATACATATAACTAATTTAGATAATACAATAGTTCAAAAAATGGCATATAATGATTCTTTAGATTTATATATTATAATAGGTATGAATTTAACAAATTTTAAACTTTTATATTCATATAATTTAACAGATTGGGAAGAAACAGAATCATTATCTATAAGTAATTCTGAATTGAAATGTAATATAATATGGGCAATGAATAAGTTTATTTATATTTGTTCATCACTAATAAAAACATCAATTGATGGTATTAATTGGATTAATATTGATCATGATATTGATAATGCATGTGAAATTATTTGGAATGGTAATTTATTAATAATAATTAATAATACTTCCGATGTATACTTTACTAATGATTTAATTAATTTTGAAGTATTAACTGTAGGAAATGATAATTGGGGATATGCATCAAAATGGAATAATGGAATTGTTTTAATGGGAACAAATAATTTAGCTTTTTCAAATGATACTATTAATTGGAGTCTAATATCTATTGATACATCTTTAACAAGAATTAAATATAATTTAGATAATAATTATTTTATTGGGAATAATTCATCAGAAGATAAAATTAAATTATCTTATGATGGAATTAATTGGATAGATGTTGATAACAATATATTAAATAAATCATATAACTTTGAATATTCTAAATTATTATCTGGATTTTATAATTTACAAAATACTAATCAATCATCAATTATAAACATTAAAAAAATATATAATGACCAAATAGAAGATATTGATAGCTCATTATATAATATACAAAGTTTAGATTATAATATTAGAGATATTCAATATTCAAAATCAAATAATTCATTTATATTAATTTCAGATGGAAATATATATTCAACTAATGATATGATTAATTTTACTTTATTTATTAATAATAATCTTAATTATGATTGGTCTTTATTTAGTTATATAGATAAATATCAATCTATTATAATTGTAGGAGATTCATCTGATGGTAATATCTTAATACCTAATCTTACTGATTTAGATTCAAATCCATTTGAAGATGATAATATTATTGTTACAAATATTAAAATAATTGAGTTAGAATCTAATGAAATATGTTTAACAACATCATCAAATGGGACATTTTATACTATAGATGGAAATATATCGTATTCTATAAATAATTATTCAACTTGTTCTCCAATTTTATTAAATAATAAAATTATACTATTAAAATATACTACTTCGGCAAGTACGGAAGCTTATTATATAGAAAAGTTAAGTGATGGATACAGTACAGAAATAACAACAATACCTTCTGGAATATACAATAGTGCTGCATGGTCGGGTCTAAAGTGTGTAGCAGTAGGAGTTAATATATGTGCACATACAATAGATGGAATTAATTGGGTAGAACATACAATTCCCAATGCAATATGGACCGATATAGTATGGATAGATAATTTAAGTATATTTGTAGCTTTAAATACTAATACAACAAATTGTTTATCATATTCATATGATGGAAGTATTTGGAATATAATTGAAACATCATTTGGTGGAACTTACAATTATAAAAAAGGATTAATTTATGAACCTATTAATAATGAATTATATATATTAGGATCTTATAAATTAGTATTAAATAAAAAAATAATATTAAATTTAGATAATTATAATAATGATAAATCATCTTTATTTACAGGGTTTGAAAATAAAGAATTAGATAATTCAAATAATTTAATTAATTGGAATAGTATTTGTTATGGATATGATTTATATATTTTAATTTCAACTAATAAAATTTCATATTCTAGTGATTTAAATAATTGGTCTACAATAACTTTAAATGGAGATTGGAAATCTATTAGCTATGGTATTATTGAAATTCCAAAATATATAGTAGTAGGTACTAATTTAATCGCATCATCATTAAATGGATCATCATGGTCTATTATAAATAAAACTGGTAATTGGAAATGTATTTGTTATGGTTTATCAAAATTTATAATAGTGGGGGATAATAATATTTTATATTCATTAGATGGAATAAATTGGAATAATATATCTAAATCAGGTAATTGGAAATCTATATCATATAATAATAATAAATTTGTTGCAGTAGGTACTAATATATTTGGATATTCTAATAATGGTATTATATGGAATATATTTAATAAAACTGGAGATTGGAAATCCGTATATTATAATAATAATATATTTGTTGCTATCGGAACAAATATAATATCATATTCATCTGATTGTATTAATTGGATAGATATAAATAAAACTGGTGATTGGAAATCTATAACATGGTCTGTAGATTTAAATTTATTTATTATTATTGGCAATGGTATTATGATTAAATCTGCTGATGGAATAAATTGGATAGATATTGAATCAGAAAATATTAATTATAATGATATTATTTGGTCTAAACGACTAGGAATATTTATAATTGTTGGTAATAATAATAAATTATTAATTAGTAATTTATCTATACCTACAATAGATAATGTTATTAATTTAGACTATACTAATAATTCATTAAATTTAGGAATTATAAATAATGATGAGGGATTGGTAATAAAATCTGATAGTACTATAAAATTAATTAATTCATCTCACGTGGATGATTCAATTGAATTAAATGCTGATACTAATAAATTAAATATCAATGCAAATATTATAGATATTAATAATTTATCATTTAATGATATTCAATTAAAATCAACTGGACAAGATCTAAATTTATTAAATACAACTTCTGGAGCAATAACTAATGGTACTGAAGTATGTGTTATGGATAATAATTTAGAAATAACAAATATTAATTCAATGTCAATAGATAATATTTTAATTAATGACAATATATTACTAACTACTTCAGATAATACAAATACAAAAATAACAAGCGTAACTGAAGGTATTGCTTCACCTAATAATGTATTAATTACTAATTCTGAAAATAATATAACAGAAATTAATAATATTAAAGTAAATAATTTAACTATTGGGGATATAAATATTACAAATAATAATCTTAATTTAAGTAATGATAGATTTATATCAAATATTAAATCATATAATAATTATCCAAGTAATATAGATATAAATAGTATAGATTATAGTCCGCAGTTAGACTTATTTGTAGCTGTTGGAAATGGTATAAATATTTCTATTGATGGTTTATTATGGAAAAAAATTAATAATATAGATAATATAAATAATGTTTATTGGGATTCATATTATGAAATATTTATAGCATCTACTATAGATGGGATATTAATTTCAAATAATGGAATAAATTGGGATAAAACTCAATCTGAATACAATTGGATATCTACTACAAGTAATAATAATGGAATAATAATATCAATTTCAGATTCAGATAAATTAATGTATACTTCAGATAATATTACATGGAATACTATTACTATTATTAATAGAAATTGGACATCGATAACTTATGGAAATAATACGTTTGTTGCTGTTGGTTCGATGTCTACTACTACAAGTATTATGTATTCTAATGATGGCTTAAATTGGGTATTACCAATTACCCATATATCAAAATTTTGGCAATATATATATTATTCTGTAGATTTAAATATGTTTATTTCTGTAGGTAATTTAGGATCTATAGGTATATCTAATAATGGAATTGATTGGAGTTATCCGACTTCTCCTACTATTAATAATCATAAATGTGTTAAATATTGGAATAATAATCTTATTATTGTTTCTAATAATGGTGCAAATGATAGAATATTAAAATCTTCTAATGGTATAAATTGGATTATGATAAATACAATAAATATAGAAATTAATTATAAAACAATATCATCAAATTCTATTCGTATTATATTTGGCGGAGATAGTTTAAATTATGATTCTACTAAAATATCATATACAGAAGATCTAATTAATTTTGAATTAGTTTGTACTAATTTTGATATAAATTTTAATGATATAATATGGATTTCAGAACTAAATATGTTTATTGCTATAGGTGAAAAAAATAAAAAAATAATGTATTCATATAATGGTAAAGATTGGAATTTTGGAATAATACCATTAACAAATTATGGTATTTATTCTATATGCTGGTCAGGTTCATTATTATTAGCAACATCATATAAATATTTATATAAATCATCCGATGGTATAAATTGGATTGTAGTTTCTAATTTTATTAATGATAATAATTATTATAAAGGATGTGCTTATGGAAATTCAAAATTTATAGTTATAAATAATTCTACTAATGGAAATAATATTTATTATTCAAATGATGCTATTAATTGGACAGGTATTGAAGTTTCTACTAAAAAATTACATAATATAATATGGTCATATAATTTATCTATATTTATAATTACAAGTGAAAATAATATATTAACATCTACAAATGGTTTAACTTGGATTACTAATACTAATGATTTAAATTCGGTCTATATTTCTGAATTTAATTTCTTAGTCGTAACAACAGGATCAACTTTATATAAATCATCTAATGGATCAACATGGAATAAAATTAATACTAATATACAATTTACAAATTTATATAGAATAAGTTATATATCTCAGTTAAATAAATATATAGGTATATGTAAAATTAATAATAAATCAACATTTATATTATCTGAAGATTTAATTAATTGGGATACTTATTTATGTACTATAAATAATAATTATAATTCTATACTGTGGTCAAATAATATATTAATTACATATGGTTATACATTTAATACTCCTGGATATCCGTTTTTAACATTATGTTATGAAGAATATTTAAATAAATTAAATACTAAAAATTATGAATCTAAATTAAATTCTATTGAAATTAATGATATAGAATCTTCATTAAATAATTGGAAAGATTATACAAATGAAACATATAGTTTTGAAGGATCAGTATATTGGTCCGATATATTAGGTTTATTTATTAATACTATTGGTAAAAATGCAACATTAAATTCAAATAATTCATTATATTATAGTAAAGATGGGTATACTTGGGAATCATCAACATTAGTAAATAGAATAAATAAATTAATAATTAGTCAAAATGTTATTATGGGATTAGATACAAATTTATATAAAACAAATAATTTAAATAATAGTTGGAATACTGATTCGAATACTTTTAATGATGTTATATATATTGATTATTTAGAATTATATATTGGTGTATCTGATTCTACATCTAATAATATAAAAATAAGTAAAAATGCTAATAGATGGGACAATATAAATATATCATCATCTATATTATTTAGTTGTATAGGTTATAGTTCTTCTTTAATAATAGCTTTACCTGATAATGGAAATTTATATATAACTTCTGAAAATGGTTATGATTGGGATATAAGGACTTTGCCAACAACTACTGGAAATTGGAATTCAATTAGCTGGAGTTTAAAATTAAAAATGTTTATAGCAGTTTCATTGAATGGAGATGTTATTAAATCAATAAATGGTATAGATTGGAATGTAATTAATTTATCTAATACATATAATCGATCTAGTGTTATTTGGGTAGATGATTTAGAAATATATATTATTACATCATTATCAAATTCTACTACACCAATTAGTTATTCTTATGATAGTATAAATTGGGTAGATATTTCATTTGAAAATTCAATTAGTATATATTCTATTGCATGGTCTTCACCCTTAAAAATGTTTATAATAAATTGTGGAAATGGTCATTATATGTTAAGTAAAAAAAATATAATTGGTATAAATAATTTAATATCTGAACAAAATGAAACTAATATATTATTTAATTATAATCAAAATAACGGTAATATGGGTATAGGTTCAACTTATTCAAACTATCAATTAAAAGTAAATGGTATTGCCGCCAAACCTTCTACATCTACATGGATAGTTGCTTCAGATGAAAGAATAAAAGAAAATATAGTAAATGCAGATTTAGATATTTGTTATAATATTGTAAAAAATTTAAGATTAGTTGATTATAAATTTAAAGATAATATTCAAAATAATAATAAAAATAAATTAGGGTGGATTGCACAAGAAGTTGAAGAATTTTTACCAAAATCAGTTACAATAAGTAATAATTATGGGTATGAAGATTGTCGAGGTCTTGATTCAGATCAAATAATAGCAGCAATGTATGGAACAATACAAAAATTATATAAAGAATATGAAATTGAAAATAAAGAATTAGAAGAATTAAAAAAAGAAATATTAAATTTATAATATTATATATGCTTATTTAATTAATAAAAAATATAATGCCATTTAATCTTGTTAGAGATTCCGATAGCCATCTTATTATAAAAAAAAATATACAAATACCTAATGATAATGTATTAAATGTTTCGTCAAATATTGGTATTTCATCAGATAAATACCAACCTATATTAAATAATATAAAAATTGATAATGAAATAGTTGATGTTTCTGGAAGTCAACTTAATTATATAAATTCTAATACTACTGGAATACTAGAATCTAATAAAGCAATTATATTAGATAATACCCAAAGTGAACAAAATATAAATTTATTAGGTGCTAATAAAGTATTTATAAATGGAGAAGAATTATTGAATCAAGATAGTTCTTCTTTAAATAATTCTAAATTATTATCATTTATAGTTGAAGGATATGCAAAACCTAATAAAGTTGTAGTTACTGATAATAATAAAGATATAAAAAATATAAATATATTAGAATGTTCTTCAATTAATACTGATAAATTTACATTAACATCTAATAAAATATTTAATGAAAGATTAATAAATGAAACATATGATTTATCTGATAATCAATGGAATGATATATGTTGGTGTCCAGATTTAAAATTAATAATTGCAGTTGGAAATGGCTGTATTATGTTAACAAATGATGGAGAAAATTGGGAAGATATAAATACAACCAATAATAATTGGGTTGATATTAAATGGATTGCTAAATTTAGTTTATTTATTATATGTTCTAATTCCGGAAATAATAGAATTAGAATGTCTATTAATGGATATGATTGGTTTAATACAAATACAGAAAATACTTATTTATATGATTCAATTGGAATGGATGATTCATATGTTTATGTATTTTCATCAGATGGTTCATACAAAACAAATGATGGTAATACTTGGATTTCTATAGATTCAAAACCATTATATTCAAAAAATAGCTATAATGGTCAAAATAATTTATTATTATTAGTATCCACTGGAGTAAATATAAATTCATTAACATCATCTAATTTAATTAAAAATGTTGATACCGGTAATGTATATTCTAATATTGATTCGAATACTAAATGGGCAAACATAACTTATGGAAATGGTATTTGGGTTATTGTTAATACAAATCAATCAAATTATAGATTATATAAATCTACAGATAGTATATATTGGGAAAATATATATACAAACGGGGTAGATGAAAATTTTATTGCAAAAGGTATTAAATTTATAAATTATTTAAATATTTTTGTATTATTTGGATCTAACGGATTGTATTATTCATCTGATTGTATAAATTGGATAAATATACAATTACCTAGTAAATCTCCTATATCATGTTTAGCATGGTCAGATTTATATGGTAAAATATTTATTTTAACCTCAAATTCAAATAGTATAGAAATAATTACTAATAATTTATATAATATTAATTATCCATTAGTAAATTTAAATAATATATATATTCATGGATTTTTAGAAACTATAAATAAAAAAATATTATATGGATCTAGTATTCTATATACAGATAATAATAATTATAAAATATCAAATTCAAATTTTATTCCGAATTCTATTTCATACTCATTAGATTTAAACTTATATGTTGCAGTAGGGCTAAATTTTATTTATACTTCTTCAGATGCAATAGATTGGTTGATAGTAACTGAAATACCTGACAAAAATTGGATTGACATTTGCTGGGGTGATGATAAATTTATAGCTATTAGTAGTGATATGATAATATCATCTACTGATGGTATTACGTGGTATACTACACATTTTACAAATTCAAATTGGAAAAAAATAATATATAATGGTTCTTATATTGTAATATCTACATCAACTCCATTTATGAGTAAATCTACTGATGGTATAAACTGGGGAAATTTAACATTACCGCAAAGCGATAATATTATTGATATTTGTTATAATTCTCAATTATTTATAGTATTATTTAATACTGAAACTGATAGAATTATATCCTCTTCAAATGGAAATTCTTGGATAAGTAGAACTACTCCGACTTCAAATGAAATTTTTACATCGATTACATGGTGTGATAAATTAGAATTATTTATAGCTATATCTATATCAAGTATTATGTATTCTAATAATGGTATTGATTGGGAAATTAAATTAATTAATTCATTTATTGGAAAAAATTTTAGTATAATAAAATATTCATCTATAGATAAATATTTTATCTTAATTTCAATAGATGAAGGATTTAAAGTATATTCCACTGAAGAATTTAAAACAATATTATTTAAAACAAAATCTATATATGATATTTCTACTAATTTAGATTTAGGTTTATATATAGAACAAAATTCTAAAGATTTAGATAATATATTAGTTAGTATTAAAAGAGCTAAACTTGTTAAATCTAATATTAATAAATCATGGAAACAAGCTATATATAATGGTAATAAACTTATAATTATAACTAATGATGAACAAGAAAATTTTATAGGTTATTCTACAACAAATGGAAAAACAATTAATTTAACTGGATCTGGAACTTCTAAATGGAATAGTATTTGTTTTGGAGGAACTAAATATGTAATTGTTGCATCTACCGGAACTTATAGATTTTTAACTTCTACTAATGGAATTAATTGGAATTTAGAATCATCAACATTATCACATTCATGGAATAGTGTTTACTTTGGACAGGGTATATATGTTGCGGTATCTACTGATGGGAAAGCAGCAAAATCTTTAAATGGCAGTGATTGGGAATTAATGAATAATACAAGTGGTGAATGGATATCGGTAATTTCTACAAATGATTCATTTGTTGCAGTAGGAACTAATATTTTAATGTATACAAAAGATAAATTAAATTGGAATGCCGCAACAACTCCTATAGGAGTTTGGAAATCATTAGCTTATGGTAATTCAATAATTGTTGCAGTAGGCAATAATGTAGTAATGTATAGTTATGATAGTGTTAATTGGTCTTTATCAACTTGTTCAAATTGTAATTGGGAAAGTGTTATATGGATTGAAAATTTAAAAATATTTGTTGCATGTGCATCTACAGGAACTAATAGATTTATGTATTCTTTAAATGGAATTAAATGGATATCTATATTAGTTGAATCACAACCTTGGATATCAATAGTATATAATAATAATCTTAATACAATATTATTAATATCAAATTCGGGGACATATAGAATATTATCATCATCTATTATTTATCTAAATAATAAAAATACATTAAATTCTAATAACTTAATTATTACTGAAGATGGCAATCTTCATATAGGAACTTTAACTAATAATGATATTGATTATAAAGTAGAAACAAATACATTATCATTATATAATTCATCTAATAGTAATAGTAAATTTACATATGATACTAATTTAAATCTTAACTCTACTTTAAATATTTTAAATCATAATGGAACTAATAAGGGCCTATCTTTAAATGGAACTTTAGTTAATACGCCTTCTTCAAAATTAAATTATATAAATGGAATTATTCCAGGTACTGCATTAAAAAATAAAGCATTAATAACAGATTCTAATATTAATATTAGTGGTATAAATACATTATCTTGTTCTGCACTAACAACTAATGTTATAAATTCTATTACACCTGGTATTGGTAAATCAAATTCACCATTAATAGTTGATTCAGATATAAATATAAATAATATAAATAATTTACAAACTAATGAATTAATATTAAATAATAATACTATTTATAATACAACTTATAATTTAAATAATTTATATAATGTAAAGAAATTATTTAATATTAAATCTCCTTCTATAATACTATGGGCAGATGAATTATTATTATTTGTAGCTATAGCAGATAATAATATTTATACATCTTATGATGGAGAAAATTGGAATTTTATAACGTATACAGATTTAAACATTATATCTGGAGCTTGGAGTCCAATATTAAGTACTTTTGTATTATTATCTGATTCAACTACGGATGTGACTATACTAACATCTGATAATGGAAAAAAATGGTATCCGGTTTTTATAAATGATGCTAGTAATACTAAAGATATTACTTGGTCAAGTACATTATCATCATTTGTGATTATATCTAATGATTATATTCATATATCTGAAGATACTATACTTTGGGTTAATTATACTACTCCATTATCTACAATGTTAAAAATTGTTTTTAGTCCAGAATTAAATTTATTTGTATCTGTATTATCATCTGCAGGAAATAATAATATATTTACATCAACAAATGCGGTAAATTGGACAGCAAGAACAAAATCTACTAGCGATGCATTTATTTCATTAAAATATGAAGTTGATAAATTTTATGCAATCACCGCTAATGATATATTTATTTCATCTAATGGCATTACCTGGTCAGCAATTAATATTTCAGACGTTAAAGATATTACAATATTTAATAGTACATTAATTGCAACTACATTGTCAGAAATATTAATTTATAAAGATAATCAAAATTTTATTAGTATATCTTCATATGGAGGTTTATATATTATTTCTAATACATCTAAATTTTTAGTTTATGGCGGTGATAATTTGATTATTAATATAGATTCAAGAACTAATAAAAATATAAATTTATCTGATATAAATATTAAAAAATATAAATTTGAATGGTTTCAAAGAACATTACCATCTACAGATAATAATTATATTTATAATGGTGATAAATTTGTTATTGTAGGACAAGATAATATATTAATTTCTGACTCAGGAATTACTTGGGAATCAGTATCAATATCTGGAGATTGGAAATCAATATCTTGGGATAAAAATAGATATGTTATGGTTAAATTAAATAATATTGCTTATTCAACAGATTTAACTAATTGGTCAGTTATTACAGCAATAGGAGATTGGAAATATATAACATATATAAATAATAAATTTGTAGCAGTTGGAACTGATAAAATTGCTTATTCACCTAATGGTGTAAATTGGAATTATTTATCTATAACTGGAGAATGGAAATCTATTAATTATTTTTCCCATCACCTTAGTGATCTGACAAACTCAGAGGGGCTATCTAAATATATCATGGTAGGAACTGATAAAATTAGTTATTCTACTGATATTATTAATTGGACTACTATAGATAAAAATGGAAATTGGAATAGCATATGCAATGGTTTAGATTTATCTGTTATATCTTCTACAGATAATATATTATATTCTAAAGATAATACTAATTGGAAAACAATAGAATTAGTAGGAAATTGGACTCAAGTTGTATATATAGATGAATTAAATTATTTTATATTAGTTTCAAATACACAATTAGCGGTATCAAATAATGGAATTGACTGGGAATATATAGAATTAAATGGATGTAGTTCAATAGCATGGTCATCTCAATATGCTTTATTAATTGGATTGACTGATAGTAATGTTAATAGTTCTCAATTTGTATATCCAACTAATTTAAATACAATTAAGAAATCAAACTTATTATATACTAAAAATTCAAATGTCGGTATTTTAAATACTAATCCAGAATATAAATTACATTTAGCACTCGATAGCGCTTCTAAATTATCAACATCAACGTGGATAGTTTCGTCTGATGAAAGAATTAAAAAAGATATTAAAAATGCAGATTTAGATCAATGTTATAATATTGTTAAAAATCTTAAATTAAAAAAATATAAATTTAAAGATGGAATTATAGAAGATAATTATGAAAGATTAGGATGGATGGCTCAAGAAGTTGAAGAATATATATCTAATGCTGTAACAAAGTCAAATCAATATGGAATTAATGATTGTAGAAGTTTAAATACCGATCAAATTATTTCAAATATGTATGGATGTATTCAGAAATTAATGTTAAAATTAGACGAAATTAAACAAAAAAAAGAGATTTTAAAAAGCAGAATTAAAATTGATTTAAATATATGATTTTTATATAATAAATATGAGCAATTATCTATCTGAATTATTTAGTAAAATTGATATTAATGATTCAGATAAAGAAATATTAAAAAAGGATTTAATAAATATTAAAAAATATAGAAAATGTAATAATCAAAATTGTAATATAAATGCAACATTTAATTATAACAATGAAAAAAAACCCATATATTGTAAAAAACATAAGTTAAATAATATGATAGATATATTAAATAAAAAATGTATAGAAGAAAATTGTGATATACAACCGATATATAATTATCAAAATGAAAAAAAAGCTATTTATTGCTGTAATCATAAAAAAGATAATATGATTGATATTAAACATAAACGATGTATTGAAAATAATTGTTTAATTAGACCAACTTATAATTATGAAAATGAAAAAAAAGCAATATATTGTAAAGACCATAAAAAAGATAATATGATTGATGTAGCACATAAAAAATGTATTAAAGAAAATTGTAATAAAAAACCAAATTTTAATTACGAGCATAAAAAAGTACCTCTATTTTGTAAAAATCATAAAAAAGATAATATGGTAGATGTTAAAAATAAAAAATGTATTGAAGAAAATTGCAATATACAACCTATTTATAATTATAGTAATAAAAAAACACCATTATATTGTAAAAATCATAAAAAAGATAATATGATTAATATTAAAGATAAAAAATGTATAATTGATAATTGTAATATACAATCTACTTTTAATTATATTAATGAAAAAATAGCTTTATATTGTGTTAATCATAAAAAAGATAATATGGTGGATATTAAATCTAAAAAATGTAAATTTGATAATTGTAATAAACAACCTAGTTATAATTATAAAACTGAAAAAATAGCATTATACTGTAAAAATCATAAAAAAGATAACATGATTGATATTAAACATGAATTATGTAATTATTGTAATTCTACTAGAAAAAACAATAAATATAATTTATATTGTGCAAGTTGTTATTATTATTTAAATCCTAATGAAATTAAATCTAGAAATCATAAATCAAAAGAAAATCAAATTATATCTGATTTAAATAAAAAATTTAATAATATTATTATTCAAGATAAAAAAGTTAACGACGGATGCTCTCAAAAAAGACCCGACGGATTAATTAAACTAAATGATTATAATATTATTATTGAAGTTGATGAAAATCAACATAATAATTATGAATGTGAAAACAAACGTATGATGGTTTTATTTCAAGACTTGGGTAATTCTCCGTTAACAATTATTAGATTTAATCCAGATTCATATAAATTAGATAATGCGACTATTAAAACCCCATTTGGTATTACTAAAATAGATGGAAAATTAAAAATTATTAATAAAAAGGAATATGAAGAAAGATTAACTAAATTAATTGAAATTATTAAATATAATATAGAAAATATTCCTGATAAAGAAGTAAATATAATTCATCTTTATTATGATGAATATAAGAATAATTAAAAGAAATTTTTAAAATCATCCCAATCATCATCATCTTCTTTTTTTTTTATTTTTTTACATAGATCATGTAAATGTTTAGATCCAAAATAAAATTCTCCACAATTATCTGCAATAATATAGTAAACACTAGGAGATTCATCTTTTAAATATATTAATTTTTTATGAGATTTATTTTTTTTATTTTCATCATTAAAAATACATTTTGCTAATTTAGCTAATTTATCTTTTTCATCTTTTCTAAAATTATTTGCTCTTCGTTCAAAAAAGGAATTACAAACAATTTCAGTTGTAAAAATATTAATAAATGAATTTTTTCTTAAACTTGATTCTAAAAGTTTGTCATCTTGAAAACTGATCATAAAGGTTAGCTTATGATGTCTACCATTAAAAAATAGTTCTTTTATTTCTTGATACTTACACCATACGTTAGCTGAAACAGCTGCATCATCTATGATGATCATAAAATTAGGATTAATATTAATATAATTTATTAATTTTATTTCTAATTCATCAAATTTAGTAATATCAATACTATTTTTATTTTTATGTATTGTCTGTTTATAAAAAGATATTAATGTTTTAGTATGTTCATTTTCTAATTCTTTTAATTTATCTTTTTTATCATCTATATTTATTAAATCATTAGTTTCTATTTTTTCTTTAATAATTTTATATCCATCAATTAATATTTTTAATTTATCTAAATATTTATACGGTAATTTAGAATAAACTATTTGGAGTTTAGTTATATTATTTGTTAAATTAAATATTTTTACAGCTGCCTTTTGACGATTAAATATTTTTTTTATTAAATCTTCACTAACTTCATTATATATTAATTGATTAGGTATTATATTATCATATGATTTATTTAAATGATTAGTAGGACAAATTACACAAATATTAGGTATGTGATCTTTTAAAAGGTATAAAATATTACGTATAATATATGATTTTCCAGATCCGCTTGTCCCATATAAAACCATAGATTTATTTAAAAAATGTTTATAATTTTTATTAAACATAGGTATTTCATATTTATCTTGAGTAAACAAACTAGCATTACTCATAATTATATATCAATTTACTAAATTTATATTAAATTAGATTAATATTTTATTATATTAAAATAATGTATAGTATTTTTAAAGTTAATTAACTGATTAATCTTTAATTGTTATTTAATTTAAAATTGAATATAAAAAATAAGTTAAATATAGATATAATAGATATGGAGCATCACAATAAAAAATGGACCAATAATGATATTATATATTTAATTGAATCATATAAACAAAATAAAGAAACTACTATTATAGCTAGTGATTTAAAACGTACAAGTTCAGCAATTTTAGCAAAATTAAAACAAGTACTTAAAAAAGTAAATATTAATTATAATGAAGATTATAATAATTTTATTCAAAATCAAATTAATACATATATAGATGATATATATAAAGAATATTCAACAAATACTATAATTAAACCTATAACTAATAACATTTGTAAAGATGTTTTAAATGATATAATTGATATTGTAGTTGATCAAAATGATTTGAATAAAAAACAATTAGAAGGATATAATATTATTAAAAGTGGTAAAAATATATTTTTAACAGGTGAGGCCGGATGCCATGCTTATGACACAGAAATTCTTATGTTTGATGGTTCTATTAAAAAAGTTCAAGATATTAAGGATACAGATATAATAATGGGAGATGATTCAACACCAAGAAATATAATTAAATTAATAAAAGGATTTGATCAAATGTATAAAGTACATCATGTAGAAAATGATGAATCATATATAGTTAATAAAGATCATATTTTAACATTAGTTTATGATAAAGATAAAGAATTTATAAAAACAGATAAATATTATATAATTAAATATTTTAATAATGAAAATTATAGTATTCAAGAAATTAAATATCCTTATAATCAATTTAATAATATACAAGTTTATAATAAAGCAAAAGCTTATTTTGGTAGTATTGTAGAAAATAAGATTGTTGATATTAGTGTTTCAGATTATTTAAATTTAAAATTATATATAAAAGAACATTTATTTGGAATAAAAACATATGTTGAATTTCCAACTCAAATAACATATTATGACCCCTATTGGGCGGGAACTATGTATGGTATAAATACTTTATCATTTAGTGATTATAATATTGATATTTATATAATTAATAATTATCAAATTAGATTAGAATTTCTTTCTGGAGTTATTGATACTTATGGTGGAACTCACTATAATAATTTTATAATACCATTTTATGAACATAATTCTGGAATTGATAAAATAATATTTATTATTAAATCATTAAATTTAAAATATAAAATGGTTAATAATTGTATTTATATACATGATAATATTAACTCTAAAAAATATGGTGATATAATTACAAATAGTGATTTTAATAAATATACAATTTATAAGATTAATATTGAAATATATAAGCCTTCTATGTTTTATGGATTTAAATTAGATAATAATCATAGATATTTAACAGCAGATATGATTATAACTCATAATTGTGGTAAAACATATTTAATTAAAAAAACTATTAAATATTTTAAGTCAAATAATAAAAAAATAGGAGTAACTGGTTCAACTGGTGTATCAGCAAGTTTAATTAATGGTACTACGTTACATTCATTCTTAGGAATTGGATTAGGTAAAAAAACAGTAGAAGAATTATATAAACATATTAAAAATAGATCTCCAATAATATTTAAAAAAATACAAAATTTAGAAATTTTAATTATAGATGAAATTTCTATGATAGATAATATATTATTTAGTAAAATAGCTAAATTAATCTCCTTAATTCAAAATGTAAATAAACCATTTGGAAGATTACAATTAATTATTTGTGGGGATTTTGGTCAATTAAAACCTGTTAATAATACATATTGTTTTGAATCTAGTATTTGGAATAAATTAAATTTTAAAGTTATTACATTAACTGAGCAAATTAGACAAAATGGTGATAATGAATTTAAAAGAATTTTATCTAAATTAAGATTAGGGGAAATTGATGATGAAATATTTAATAGATTGAAATTATTAAAATATAATAAATTTGACGGTGAGGTTAAACCAACTATTTTATATAGTTTAAATAGAGATATTGATATTATTAATAATAGAGAATATCAAAAACAATTAAATAAATCCGGAATAGAATACATTTTTCCACATAAATATAACAAATTCTGCCCAAAAACATGTAAATATGTTAATTCTTTAGAAACTAAAGAAATTAAATTATGCGTTGGATTACAAGTAATGATAACATTTAATATAAATGTTGAAAATCATTTAGTTAATGGTACTAGATGTGTTATAACAGATATATTTGATAATTTTATTACTATTAAAACAGTAAATGGAAATATGCATACAATTACATATATTACATATAAAGATGATATTGATGAAGATATTAATTATGAATTTATACCTTTAAAATTAGCATATGCAATTTCTATTCATCGTAGTCAAGGCTCTACAATAGATCTTTTAGAAATGGATCTAGGATCAAGTGTATTTGAATATGGACAAGGATATACCTCGTTAAGTAGAGGCACTAATTTAAACTCAATTAAATTATTAGGATTATCTGAAAATTCATTTCGTGCACATCCTAAAGTAATAGAGTTTTATAAAAAAATTCAATATGATGAAAACAGTGTAGACAAAGCTTTGATGTAAATAAAAATAATTGATTTTATATATATAAATTAAATAACAATGAACAATATTATCAACAAAATGAATAATATTGATATGATTTTATATGAAGATACAATTAAAAATTTTATTAAAACAGAAAGTGAGTTTAATGAGTTTGTAAAAAAAATAGATAGTGTTTCTATTAATTATTCAGAAATATTTAATCATTTTCTAAAAGAACTTATAGAAATGATTAATGAATTTTCATTTATTTTATATGATGATAATGATTCTTCTTATTTAATTATGCATTTAAATAATTCAATTAATATAAATAATGAAATTATAAATATTCTAAAAAATACTGATATTGATAATGATATTAAAATTAAAAAAATTAATTATAAAAAAGATTTAATTGAATCTGATTATTATACAATATTAATGAAATCTATTTTAAAGTATATTGATATTAAAGCACCTGATATAATTTAATTAATTATGTATATATAATATATTATTTTTTTTAATATAATTATCCATAGTTTCATATATATCATTATTTTTACCAAAACTAGTGTTTTGTTCAATCTTTAAGTAGTTAATAGTTTCATTATTTAATATTAATATTTTATTATTACTATTATCTGTTAATATAACAGGAGTTATTGATTTTTTAATCATATATGAATTAAGATAATTATCATAATTAAATAATTTATCATATATAATAATTATATCAAATGTTTTATTAGTATCTGATTTAAAATATTCATTTAAATAATTATTATGATCGAATCCTATAATTTTAACTATTTTATTTTTACTTTTTTTATTTTCATTCCAATCTTTATAATTATTATCTTTATATAATTTAATAATATTAGTTAATATTGGTTTTAAAGTAGTATTAACTAATATTAAAATTCTATTACTATTATTAATATTTTCAATTAGATGTAAATTACCTATTTCTTTTTTATCAAAAGAACCTTCAATAGAAGATTCAAAGAATGAACTAATATTTGATTTAGAAATAATTGAATTTGCTTGATTTTTTTTTATAATTACAAATTGATAAAGATTTATAAATTCTTTATCTGCATTTGTTAAATTATCATAAATTTTTTTATTATTTTCTTTAAAATTATTTAATAAAGATGTAAATGATAAGGATATTTCTGTTGTAAATCCATTACTATTAAAAATTCTTATTAAATTTTCAATATCAATTAAATTTTCAGTATAATAATCATTATTACTAAATGGTAATAGCACATCTATTTTTTGTCCATATTTAGACATTATATTATCTTTATAGTTTTTTTTTATAGAATATTTTAATTTATTATCTTCATATTCATTCCATATATTAACATCTTTTAATAAATTAAATACTTTATTTCCATCAAAACAAGTAAATATGAATCTACCATTTGGTTTTAAATAATAAGTTAATAATTTAATTATATTAATTAAATTATTTTCATTAGATATAATGTAATGAATTGCAAAATTACATATAATTATATCTACTGATTCTTTTTTTAAATTAAATATATTTAATTCTTTAATTATATCTTTATAATCTGATGTAAGATTTATATTTTTAGTATATATTTCCATATTACCTTTAGTTTTTAAATTATGTTTTCTATTTATTAGTTCTGATAAAGCATTTTTATCATTATCTAAAAAGATACCTGTTTTAAATCCTAAATTTGAAAGTCTTGCTAAATCTTGACCTTTACCTGCCGCCATATCAATAACTAAATTAGTTTCATTTTTATCAATTAATTTTTCATCAATTATTGTTTCTAATATATATGATTTAACAAATGAATTATATGATCTTTGTGCTTTATAAAACATATTATCATCTTTTAGAAAATAACTACTATTATCATCTTTTATTAACATTTCTAATGTTAATGGGTTATTAATATTATTCCAAATCATTTCTGAAATTTTATAATAATTTCCATAATATTCGCCTCTTTCTAATTCAACATCACGATCTGTTCTGATTTTTTTAAATTCCCATTTAGTTTCATTAGGTGATTTTAAATTATATCCAAATTCACAAATTTTTTTATCTAATGATTTTTCCATATCAGTTATAAATATATAATTATATGGATGATCACTAGTTGAAAATTGAATTGGTATTAAACTTCCATTTTGAGTTTTTTCAGGAACAATTTTTTTATAATCTATCATAAATGTCATATTTAATTTATTATAATCAAACATTGATATTCCACTAAATAATATATAAATAACATCATTATTTTTTAGTTTAAACTTATTATATGGTATATTTGTATATAAATTTTTAGGTAATTTACAAACATAGAAATCTATAGTCATATGCTCTGCTGGTTTCCATTTATATCCTATCATATTATTATAATTACTATTTATTGGAAATTTTGATTGAGTATTAGTTACATTTGAATTCGGAACAAATATAAGACCATCAATAGAATAATTTTTATCATTATTTTTTCTATCATAAAATTCTTTAATTTCTTCTTTATATTTATCTGTTAATTTAATATATTCTTTAACTCTTGATTTAATATGATTTTTAATTTTATCATATCCATCATTTAATATTTTAATTCTTTCTTCAAATGGACTAAACCCAATTCTATTATTTTCATATGTTAATATATCAAATATATATAAATATATTGTATCTTTAGATATGAGATCTTCAGTTGGTTCTTGTATAAATAAAAGTTCACAATCTAAAATTGTACACTTTTTTTTATATGTTGATGATTCTTTATTAAATTCTTTAATATTATATAATTTATTAGTTACTAACTTAATATTAATTATTCCGTCTTCATATTCTTCTATAAAACATATACATCTTAAACCGTCGATTTTATCAGTTATGTAATAATTAGTTATATTTGGAATAATATTTTTATAATAGCTATCAGAACTTAATTCAATTACATTATTTAATAATTTTTTAAGACCTGACTTACTTTTAAAATTTTCTAAATAGATTTTATTCCCAATTATAAATTTAGCAATATTAAATATATATCTTTGATAATTAGATATATTTGATACTAATAAAGATTTAACAAAATCATTACTAGTATTTATATCTTTAATATCTAACTCTTTTTTTTTAAATTCAACTTCAATTAACATATTGTCAAATAATGAATAATTTATATTTTCTACCATATTTGAAAGATTATAATCTTTAAATAACATATCTTTAATTTCTTTAATATGTTTCTCATTCTTATCTAAATTTTTAATTAAATCTAAATCAATAAAATATTTATCATTTATATCAAATCTAACTCTTAATTTAATTCTTAATAATTTAATATCTTTTGTATTTGAACTTTTTAATTTTTTTTCCAAACTTAATTTAAGTTTATGATTAATAACATTATCAATTTGTTCTCTAAATATATATGGAGATTGTATAGATTCTTTTTTCATTATAACATCTTTTTGTTGATTAACACCCTTATTAAATACTTTAATTTGACGGATATTATCAGTATAATATATATCTAAGTTTTCTATTATACTTATATTTGAACTTAATTCTTTTAACTTATTAAATATAGATTTATAGATTTCTATAGATTTTATAATATTATAAGAAATTTCTAATTCAATAGATTCATTAGCTAAATTTTCATTATAATGCTTCAATATAGAATTCATTCTAACTTATATTAACTAATATTTATTATTTTCAATTTTAAATTTGCTTTGTTGTTTATAATTTTTTTAAAATTGAATATTAAACTATTATATAAGATATAAATTATGTCGTATGAAAATCAATTAAGTACTATTAAAAAACAAACTAAATTTACTATACCTGCTCATATATATAATAATGAAGAATATAATATTAACAGAAGATTAATAATTTTATTAATTGCTTCTCTTTTAGAAGAAAATAAAGATTTTAAAAAAAAAAATAAAAATGAACAAGATCAAACTATTATTAATATTGAATTATCGTGTTATAACTCTACAATTAAAAAATCAAATGAATTATTAATATATATTAATTGGAACAATCCTAAATTTACATATCTTTATCAATTATTTTGTAATAAAATAACTAAAAATATTGATATTAATTCAGAAGTTAATGATAATTATTTAATTAATAAAATTATAAATAATGATATAAACATTTTAACTATTGCTGAACTAACATCAGATGAACTATGTCCTATTAAATCTGATAATATTAAACAAAACTTATTCATTAGAAATAATCAAAAACTTAATTATAAAACATCTACATTATACACCTGTAAAAATTGCAAAAAACGCGAAGTTATTATTCGCGAATTTCAATCTAAAAGTTTAGATGAGGGCTCAAATTTGAGCCTAACTTGTAGGTTCTGCAACCACCACTGGGTGGTTGGTTAATTTAAAAAAAATGAAATCTACATAATTTTATTTTTTAATTAGACAATAATTACATGTATAGTTATATAATCATAATAAAATTCAATTACATTTAAATAATATAGATAAACCTAAAGATGAATTAATTAATAAAGATACATATACATGTAAAATTTGTAATAAAGAATTATCTAGACAAAATAAATCTCATCATGAAAAAACAAAATTACATTTAAATAATTTTAACAAAAGTTAAATAAAGAATAATATAATGTCGTTTAATAAAAAAATAAAAGCTTTTAATCTTAATTTAATAAGAAATGAAATATATCATGATATTAATACATATTATAAAATAATAATTAGAAACTTTTATAAAGAAATAAATACTGATTTTATTGAATATTTATTTTCTTTAATAGAAAATGATGAAATATTTATAATAAATAGTAATAGATTATTAGAATTTGGTATATTTGATAATTTAGAAAATATATTTTTATATTTAGAAATTAATAATCTTAAATTAAATATTGACTATATGTTGCGTGAAGTTCAAGATGAATCAAATAAAATAACACATGAATATATTCTAACCCCAGATTCATTTAAATTATGTGCAATGTCTTCTCCAAAAACTAAAATATACAGAGAATATTATTTAATATATGAAAAAATATTTTATTTTTATACTCATTATAATAATCTATTTAAATTAAAAATATCAGATGAAAATATTATTAAAAATAATGATATAATGAATGAAATTCAAAATTTAAAAGGAATAATAAATAATTTACTCCTTCCTACTTCACAAAATTCTGAAAAAAAGAAATCAAATTAATCTAGCGTTGCTGAGCTAGCTAGTAAATATTAAAAATATTTAATTATCAAATTCTTTTATTATAGATTTAAATGTATTTGTTTCAGATATATATAAATCATCTATATTAAAAATATTATTTAAATCTTGAGTATATAATTCTTGTTTAACTATAATATTATCATAATTTCTAATATCTATTGTTTCATATTTTTTTAAATCCATTTTTCTAAATTTGATATTTTTATTAAAATTATCAATAAATAAATATGGATCTGGTGTTAACATTGCTTCAATATCTAAATTAATACCAGATTCAGATATAAAAGTTATATTATTATTATTAACATATACTAATAATGAATTACATAAAATTTCAGTAATTGCACAACTTCCACGCTCATATAAAGTTGCATGTGATAACCACCAATATATTTTTATTATACTACTAATTCTATCTATTTTATTTAAACTTATATTTAGTACATTTTGTAATTCTATATTGACTTCATTAAGAATTAATATGTGATTTTTTGGATTAGTATGATAAATAGCACGATAAAGATTAATATCAGTATTTAAATATCTTTTATTCATTGGAATTAAATCTAATTCAGCATATAATAAATTATTTAATTCATAATAAAATGTTGTTAATTCTAAATTATTATAAATTGTAGTATAACCTCTTACATCATATTTATAAAGTAATTGATGAATAGGTTCATTAGTAATATATGAATTATAATATACACATTTATGTTTAATAATATCATCATAATGACTATATTTTTTATAAATAGGTGTAATTAAACATTCTATGTGATCATGTTCAACTAAAAAATTAAATGGAGAATAATCTATTTTTCTAAATACAAAATTTCTACCATGATTACCTTTATTAGATCTACATCTCCCAAATTTATCTAAATTAGAATCTAATTCTAATTGTGGAAATAATTTAGATAATACATATTCAATATTATATCTTTTATGTGCGATTGCTGATAATAATTTAAATATGTCATTTTGACCTTTATTTAATGAATTTAATGTATATTTAATAGTATTATCTGAAAGATAGTTATATACTTTATTTTTATTATTATTAATAATATCCATTTTTAAGTAAAAAAAATTATATATAAATTACTATTATATTTTTAAATTATAAATGTTTTAATTCAATTTCCATATAGACATCATTATCATTTGATGATTTATTTAAATGAACTATTTTATAATTTTTAAAAATTTCTCTAATTTGTTTTTTTGAATATATAGAATAACCACTAATACTTAAATTACCATGTTGAGATGCTTGAATAAGATCTGTATCAGATATAATTAATATATTATTTTTATTTAATCCATTGTCTTCAATATAATCATCAATTTCATATTTTGCAAAAAATCCATTATCATTAAAATAATCACTATCTCTACTATCTATTTTATCATCATTATCATCATTATCATCACTATTTTCTAAATATTTTTCAATTTCAGGAATTAAATTTTCATAATGATAAAATTGAATATCTTGGAATTTAACTTTCTTAAAGAATTTTAAAAATTCTAAATAATCATATTTAAATTTAATTGGCAATGATGCAATTTTGTTGACTTTGGTCCATTTAAATACATGATTTTTATCTGGTTTAGCAACCCATAAATTTGAATCATTTCCAAACAATATTTTATATTGATTATCTGAAGCATGCTCATTTGGAGATTTACGACTCATTATTATATTATATTATATTCAAAAAATCAATTTTAATTAGTATTTAAATAAGTTATTAATATATAAAAAAATAATATATAATCAATTTTAATTAGTTATAACTCTTCAAATATACGAAGAAATTTAGCCCGCAAAGGAGTTCCATTTGTACTCCAATCGTCGAAACTAACCGTAGCAAGCTTTCCTTTATATTTATTATCAAAATCTTTTAATGCCTCTTTATACATTTTTTTTCTATTATCCAATGTATCATTAGGAACAGCATTAAATATTTTTCCTTCTTGAGTCTTCATAATAAATATAATTGCATTTACATCCTTCCCTTTGGTTCCACATGTAAATCCTTCAATAATAAATTCTTCATCGTATGATTTTTTTCTTTTTAAGTAATTATATGAACGAATTTCTTTAATATTTGAAGCTTCATATTCTGCCCATTCATTCTTATAAATTGCACCTTCATAGCCATCTTTAATAAATAATTCATATAATTCATTTCCATCTTCTTTATTCGAAATTCTATATGTTTTAGTTAAAGATAGATATTTAAAATCATTGTCTTTAAATATATTTTCTAATTTTTTAATTCTATCTTTAAATGGTAACTTTTCATTTAAATTAATATAATCAAAAATATAATATTTAATTTTTAATTTATCTGAATTATCTATATTTTCATCACGAACAATAGATGAAATTTCCTGCAGTTGAAGCTCGTGATTATAGAATTCTCCATCTAAAATCATATCTTTATTTTCTTTTAAAATTTTATAACATTCTTCTTTAATATTATCAAATCCATAAATTGTGTGTAATCTTCTTGTTAAAAATACAATTTCATCATTAACTAATTTAGCAGTAACTCTATGACCATCCAATTTAGGTTGAATATAACAAGGGAATTCTAATTTATGACTAAAATCTTTATATTTATGAACGGCCATTGGATAAATATTATCTGTTGGTTCATCAATATTTAATGTATATCCTGATTTAATTTTTTTTAAATATAAACTTCTCATATTAATTAAAGATTGTGTAATAATACTAGTTTCATTTTTTTTATCTAAATTTTTTCCTTCTGTTAATATTGTAGGAGTAGTTTTAGTCAATTTGCCATCAATAATACCATATTCTGTATAAATATAAATAGTTAATTTATTAAATTGTTGTGAAAACGATTTAAATATATTAATATCAATAAGATCATTATAGATATTTACATCTTTATCTCCATCTTTTAATATTGCATAAATTTTCCAAAACCTAATATTTTCTGTTTTATTAACTTTAGAATGTAAAATTGGAAATTCTAATCTTCCATTTTTAATAGAAAAGTTAAATTCTTCTTTATTATGAAAATCACTTAAAGATCTTTTAGATGGCATTTTTTTATCTTATACTTATATTAATATTTATTATTTAATTCAATTTTAAAATTGAATTAATAATGTTATATTAGTATATAAAATCAATATGAGGTGTGAATATATATTATCATCAAATTCTCAATGTAAAAGATCAGGTAATATAGAAATGTATAATAAAAAATATTGTTTATCTCATTATAATATCGTTATTAGATTTTATAATAAATATTATATAAATGAAGATGAATATAGAAATAAAGTTATAAATATATTAAATAGTGAAAATATACAATTTACTAAACTTGAATTTATTAATAGTGATTATTTTATTTTAATTTATAAAATTACAATTAATAATATTGAATATATATGTAAAATACAATTAATAGAAGATTTTAAGAGCACATCATTGTATAATGATTATATCATAGTTAAAAATATACTTACTGATAAAAATTTAATATTAAGTTTGGCAGATATTAAGAATTTTTATTATAAACCAAAGAAATATATAATAGTTTTAAATCAGCCAATTTTATGTACTCTTGATAGTATTATTAATGTTTTAGACAAAGAAACAATATATTATATAACATTAAAATTAATTGAAATTATTGAATATATTCATAATAATAAGTATTTATATCTTAATCTTTCAATAAATAAATTAGTACTTACTGACAGTGGTATTAAAATTTTACTTTATAATCCATGTAGCAAATTTATAAATGATAGATCAGAATTTTATCCAAATATTTCAATTAGAGATATGTTAGGAGATTCTATTTATGGATCAATTAATATAAATAATATGTTTAGCGGAACTAGATTAGATGATTTAGAGTCTATATTCTGGATATTTTTAAAAATGATCAAAGATCCCATTATTGATGATTTAGTTAAATCTAAAAGTATATTAGTTATAACTAAATTAAAAGAAGGATATTTTCATGATAATTTACAAAAAAAAGAAGAAGAATATTCAAATTTTGATAAAATAATTATTCAATATATTAAAGAATTAAATAAACAATTAACTACTGAAAATATTAAACCTATTTATTTTAAATTTAAATCATTCTTTAATAGTATCTAATTTTGATTGTTTAATTAAAATATCTGAATTAATACATAATAATATATAATTATATATTTTTTGACATACATAAAATCCTCTATATTTTGATGGTGTATTAGATCCTAATTTAAACCATTTATTTTTACCATTAGGAGTTTTTTCTAATTTTTTAAGTAATTTAGAATTTTTTTTAAACCATTTATTAATATCATGTTCTAATAATTTAGTTTGTTGTATTGTGTAATGATTTGCTTTAGAAATATTATAATAACCAGTATCAAGATGCATAATTATGTTAGAATCATAATCTGTATTTTTAACAGTAATAAAATCATATTCTGAATATATATTCCCCATTGTATATAATTATATCATTAAATATTCAATTATTTTTTATTTTATATTATATAATATAATAATGGATTTAAACGAATTATATAATTATAAAATTGAAGTTACTTCATTAAAAAATAAAAATATAATAGATGTTTTTAATAGTGAAAAAAATATTATATTATTAACTAATAATCTTTATGATAAATTATATGATAATCAAAATACTGAAAAACGAAAAGAATTATATAATATAATAGAAAGAGATATAAAATTATGGATAACAAATATAAAACAAGAAGAATTTAATACAGATAAATTAACTTATTATAATAATTTATTTATTAAATATATTCTTAATACATATTTTAAAAATATATATCAATCTACTATTAATTATAAAATAAATCCAAATTATAGTGATATAACTATTAATAAATATAATAATACATATAAGAATACTACTGGTAACATAACCTTTTATGAAAAATCATTATATAAAAGAAATATAGATAAAAATGATGGTAATTCTTTAACAACATCAGATTCTAAAGAGTCATTGCAATATAAACCTTATTCTACAAATAATTTTGTTTCTTATTTAAAATTTTAAATTATATTCGTATTACTTTTAAAATGATACTTTGCAAGTATAAGTGTAAAGCTTGTTTCCAAAAATATTATATATTTTTTTAATTTAAAATTTTAATTTTAAATTATAATTAATTTATTTATATAAAAGATATATATGAATATTTTAATTACGGGATCACTAAGTCATTTAGCTATTAATTTTATTAAATTATATTATAATGATTTTGAAAAGTTAATACTTATAGATTGTGTATCATATTGTTCTAATAATAAAGACTATTTGCCCAAATCAGATAAAATTATTAATATTTATGAAAATATAAATAATATAAATATTAATGATATTTTAGAAGAACATAAAATAGATATATTTTTGCACTGTGCTGCATCTACACATGTTGATAGAAGTTATATACATTATAATGAATTTATTGAAAATAATATAATTGCAGTGCATAAAATTCTTGAATCTATTATAAAATATAAAAAATTAAAAAAATTTATACATATATCCACAGACGAAATTTATGGTGGTCATAAAAATAAAAGATTTGAAGAAATATCAAAATTCAATCCAACTAATCCTTATGCTAGTAGCAAAGCATCTGCTGAAATGATTATAAATTCATATGTATATTCTTATAAATTACCTATAATTATAATCCGACCTAATAATTTATTTGGTAAGTATCAATATAAAGAAAAAGTAATACCAAAGTTTATTTATAAGTTATTAAATAATAAACCAATTACAATACATGGTGATGGTAAACAAATTAGAGATTTTATATATACTGAAGAAATATGTTCAGCAATTAAATTTTTAATTAATAAAGATATTATACAAGGTACATATAATATTGGTATTGAGAATCCTATAGATATAAATGAATTAGCATATAAAATATTTACAATTGTTAAAAAAAATAACATGACTAAATTAACTAAAGATAATTATAAAATATATATAAAAGATAGATTATATAATGATAAAAGATATAGATTAAATTGTAATAAAATAAAAAATTTAGGATTTGACCCACAAAATAATTGGAAAAAAAATATTACTGATACAGTAAATTTTTATTGTAATGAATTCAGTAAAACAAATTAGACTCTAACTTTTTTATCTGCCTTAATCTTATTATACTCTCTCATTGTATAATTAAAATTATCTCTGGCAACTTCATCATTCATATCCCAAACATGGATAAATGTACATCTTTCACCTCTTTCACAATATTCACCATCTGTGCATCTCTGCATGTGAATTTTGTAACATATTGGCTCTCTTCTAATGTTTTTACATAGAGTTCCATTATGAGTGTGATCACAATGTCCATCATCTGCAATAATATAATCAATACCTGGTCTTTTTCTTTCATTACACATTTTTTGAAACTCAGCTCCTGTTCTAATTACTGGTAGGTTAGGATTCTTCTTTTTTGACTTTCTTTCAACTGTTTCAAACCCAACATCATCATCTGATGGAGCAGTTTGTTTTTTAGCTTCATGAAAAGTTTCATTATTCTTAGAATCTTCATTCTCAAACTTAGTTCCTTTTTTAACTACTTGTGCAAAATTATCATAAAATTTATCTTTATTTTCATTTTTCTTTTTTTCTACCTCCTTCTTAATATTTTCCTTTTCCTTAGAACTAATCAAGTTTGATGTAAATTCATCTTCATCATCTGTATCATAATCTCCCCATGACTTTTTCTTAGTAAGATCTTTATCTACATTAACTACTTCTTTTTTAACTGGTGATTCATTATCTGAAAGAAGTTCAGGAACTTCCTCCTCATCTTCTTTAATTACATCCACCTTTTCAAATTGTTTAGTTTTATAGTAATTATATAGGTTCTCCATGTCTACACTACTTGAAGTAATGATACAAAGTAGTGAATCATAAAGTTTAGTATTCATTATTAACTAGCAATTATTTAAATGCTATTGAAATTGTGATACTAATTTGTGATGATATATTATTCTTACTATATAAAATCAATTATTTTTTTACCATATATATGATATTTAGTATTATTTAGTATTTAAATATTCTTATTATTCTTTAATATATTTATATCTTTTTTTATTATATTAATTTCTTCTTTAATTATATTTATATTATTTTTTATATCTAATAATAATGTCATTAACTTTGTTTCAAATGATTCAGATACAAATTCTATTTCACTATTATATGGCATCTCTTCATTAAAATCAGTATTATAAGTTTCAGATACAAATTCTATTCCACTATTACATGGAATATGATTATCTGATTCATTATAATATGATTCTGATACAAATTCTATTCCACTATTACATGGAATATGATTATCTGATTTATATTTTTCATTCATCTTTATATTTTATATTTATATATAAAAATCAATTTTTAATCGTGAGTATCTCCAAATTCAACATCAATATCGTTATATTCAAATAATTCTACTTCATCTTCATCATTATTATTATCATTATTACCAAAATCTATATAATTTGGAGCAGATTCAATAAACATTTGTTTTAATTGACTATAATCATAATTTGTATATAATTCATCTGTTTTAAATATTTTATTAATAATAAATATAATAAATTCGTTTAAACTACCATTTAATTCTTTTTTATTTATTTTATTAATATTTAATATAAATGAATATAATATTTTCAATCCAAATATAATTATATATTTATTATTTTCTAATTTATTATTAGAATAATTCGATATTTTAATATAATTAAATATAGCATTTAAGTTAATTTTATTTAATTCAAGTTTATCTAAATTTTTATTTTTTATATTTTGAATAATATCCATAAATTCAATATCATGATATTTATCTAATTTATTTTTGTTAATTAGTAAATTATAATAAATATTAATTGTTCGTATATTATTTGATATTTTTATAAATCTATTATCTATAAAATCATATTTAATTTCCATATCTTCTATTTTTTCAAAATCATATCCTTCAGTAGCTCCTAATATATAAAAATATTTTATATTAATTTTTGATAATGCTGATAATTCTGATATTAATGAATCGATACTAATTTCATTTAATTGTTTAATATAATTATCTATAGATATATTTAATAATTTATATTCAGGACCTTCAGATTTGTTTAAAAAGGTAGCAGATTCTATTTTATATTCATTAATTGGATTTATATTTTTTATATTTATTTGTTCCTTAATATATTTATTAATACTATTGTTTTTTTCTATTATTAATAAATTTATATATTCTTTATATTCTTTAATATATTTATTAAAAATATCTATATTATTATTCAATATATCATTAAAATATATTTTACATGATATACATTGCATATTGTTAGTTTTGCCTTTAAAATCATGATAATCACTAGTAGGGCATTTATATTTATAAATGTTATAAAAATTAGTTATATCATTTTTATTACTAATTAATTCTTCTATATTCTTATTATTAAAATCGTTAATTAAATCTTTTTTATTTTTATTACATTTGATACATTTATAATCTATAAAATTACTATTTTTAATTCTTTCTACATTTTTAGATAATTCTTTTCTATTTAATATAAATTCTTTCGCATGTGTAGAGTCTGATGATTTAGCTTCAGAATAGACATATAAACTATAAATATGTTTTTTTCCTGTTATTTTACAAATATAAGGGTTTAGATTAATATTTTGTTTATAAAAATATCTTTCATTATTTAATTTATTTTTTGAATAAGGATATTGATTATAATTTATATTTATTTTTATTAATTTTAATTCATAATTTTTAATTAAATCTACAATTTTATTATATAAAATATCATCTATATGCATTGTGTGTTCAAAATATTTTTGTTTAATATAATAATTAAATAATAACATAGAATAATATTTATATTCATTAAAATTATTAATTTCTTTTATATTTGCAATATCATCTGAAATAGATTTATCTATTCCAAATTTTGGTATAATAAATGAATCAAAAATATATTCGGGATTTTTATTTATTGATATTTTGTTTAAAATAGTTTTATAATCTTCAAATTTTATTTTTTTATTGTTAGAAATAAATTCATCTTTAAAATTTAAATAATAACTCATATGTCTTCTGTTTTTATTTTGCGCGGATGAGGATATTTTACTTATTAAGGGATATAAATTAATTATATTATAATAATAATTATATATAGAACTAGTATTGATTAAATCAAAATTATCATCCGTTTTATATTTTATATCTAACACATCAGTAGTTGTTGAAACAATAGAATATGATTTTACCAATATTTCTTTTATTATTTCAGTTTTATTAAAATATTCTAATTTTTGTAATAATTGATAATTAGTTTTAATAATTAAATCATAAGCAATTTTAAATTTTTCTTTTAATCTATCATTAGCTTTTGATCCCTTTTTTATAATAATATTTTTTTTAAATGGTATTACAAAATCAATATAAGTATTATTATTTATTAAAAATACTAATGTGGCATATGTAAAAATAATAATATTAAAATCTATAATATCTTTTATTTTTTCATTAGTATTACTTTTATTTTTTCTAATTTTTTTTTCAATATTATCAATGTATAATCTTATTATATTATAAATATAACTTACAATTTGATATTTGTTTAATTTAATGTTTATATCTATAAATTTAACATAAGGATACACAATACTAATAATAACTTTAGTAATTTCATCATTATCTTGAGATAAAAATGAAATTGGTTGATCATAATTAATTATATTTTGTTCAATATCTGATGATTTACCTAATTCTTCTCCACATATTTTACAATAATATATCATATCAACAGGAGCATATGTCATATATTTATTTAAAATTTTTTGATGTATTATATATGTTTTATCTTTCATTGGAGATTCTTCAGAATTATTAAATTTTTTTGAAAATAACATAGAATAATATTCATGTTCATGTGGGCAAATTAAATTAAATGAACATGTATTACATTTATACATTTCATTTTTAGGACTTTTAGTATCTATAAATTTAGATAAATTCATAAATAATTCATAATTATTATTAGAAGAATAAAATTGATTAATTATATTTTTATGTATACATTTATTATATAAATAATTTTTTACATAGTCAGTATTCTTTTTTAATTCTAATAAAACAACATCTTTTATTTTTTTTGGAACTTTTTTAATATCAAATTTATTAAAATTATTAAATATACATTCTTTAGAATTAACATTAAATAAATTAGGAAATTTATTTTTAGTTATGTATTCTAATTTACTAAAAATAAATTTATCATTATCTAGATCTTTTAATTTAATATTATAATTATATGTATTAACATTATAATTTTTAATATAATCTATTTTATTTTTAATTTTTTTATTATCTAGTGTATAAATTAAAATATCTTCATATAAATTTAATAAATTATCATTATAAAATGAGTAATATGTATTATTATTAAAAGACTTAGATATTTTATTTTTTAAAAAAGTATTATATATTTCTATATTAGAATCAATATTTTTACTTATAAATATCGAAGCTTTATCAGTATCATTTGATGATACTGAATCAATATAAAGTTTATTTATTTCTTTATTATTATATATTAATTTAAATCTATTTATAGTACAATCATATAAAGATATTAAATCATTAACTTCTAATTTATTTATATCTTTTATAGTTCCATTTAAATAATTTAACTTTTTATTATAAATAGTAAATTTACTAGAATATTTTAATACATTATTAATTTCTATAGAAAATTGATTATATTTATATGGCACATTATAATATAATTTATTTTTATTAAAGATACCCTTAACATTAAAATTATTTAATGGCGGTATTATATATTCTTTTTGAGAATTAGAAATAATATATTTACTATCAATTGGGTAATTTAAAGTAAATTTATCTTTATCTACTATAAATGAATTATTATATTTATTTGTTTGATTACCTTTAAATATATTATTAATATCTATTATAGGATAACTAAATTCAAATAATTTTTTTAAAATAACTTTTTTAGATAACATAGTTTCATTCATTTTATTTATGTATAAATCATTATAAAATTCTAAAAAATCATCCATATAGATATAATCTAATAATTTATAAGATTTTAAGTCATTCTTATATTTATCATGTACTAGATGTAAGTCTCTATTAAGTGATTCAAATAATATTTGTTTATCATTTTTTAAAATATTACTATCAAATTCCTCTATGTTTGTATTTAGAATGATATTAATCTCATTCATTTTTCTTTATAAATATTTATATTATTAATATTATATATATATATTAAATATTTATTTGAATTTTAATAAGATAGTTTTATCTTTCATTTTTATATTAATATTTAAATTTAAATTTATTTCTTAGTATATTCATTTTAGAATTTAAATTTATTATTATTTATAAATAAAGTATAACATGTATAAAAATAATAATAAATATGGACAAACTACATTATCCAAATTTGATATAATAGGATCTTATTTTGTTAATTTATTTTATAATGAATTTTATACAAAAGCTATAACATTAAAGGCCAATGGAACCTATAATAGTATAACAGAAGCATATAATAACATATTAATATCTTATTTAGACTATATTAAAAAGGAAGAGTTTTTTAAACAAATTATAAAAGGCATACATATTTATTGTATTTCTACAACTAAACATACAACTATGACACATAAAGAATGTATTGAATTTATGGTTCATGAATTTATTCCCGAAAAATTATGGAGTTCATTACGAGAAAAGCAAAAAAGTAAATTATTTCATGAAGTTATGGGAACCTGTATTACAACTTTTATAGAAAACATTATAAAAGAAAAAATTTATATTATAATTGATAATCATAAAGAATCCGAAAATGTTATAATTTTACAAGATATGTTTCTCAATATTATTCTTTTAGAAAAAGATAAAATATATTCAAAATTTTTAAATCCACATAATACTAATACAATTAGTATAGATGTATTTAAAAATAAAATTACCGAAATTTTAAAACAAAAAAAAGAATTATTAGACGAAAAAAATATTTTATTAAAAAGTTTAAACTCATTAAAATTACATAATGAAAAAAATGTAGAAATAATTACCACATTACAAGAACAAAATAAAAAACAACAATTAGAAATTAAATCATTAAAAGAGCTAATAGATATTAATAAAAAATTAACTGAGGAAATTAATTCATTAAAAATTGTACATTTAAAAAACCCACCTCCTTTAGATGTTATCTTAAGCAAAAATAATAAAAAAAAGAAAGTAAATATTAAAAAAAAAGATGAGGATGATTTATTAAGTATTGATATTAAAAATAAATCTGATCATAATAGTGATATTGAAAGTGAAGATGAAAAATTATTTGATGATAATTATGAATAGTTTATTTCTTTTGTAATGCTTTAAGTAAGGTATTTAAATTGCCATTTAATGTACCTATTCTTAAATCAACGGAATCTAATTTATCATCAATAATATCAATTCTGTCGTAAATTAATTTAATATTTTTTTCAATTTCTATTAATTTATCATCTACTGAATCATTTTTTGTTTTTAGTGTAATTAATTTATTATTAAGATCATCTAAATTATCCATGTCCTCATTTTTTTTTTCATCAAATGTTTGTGATAATTCTGTTATATTAGTTAATAATCTATCTATTTTAATCATAGTTAAATGATTAATATTTAATATATTATGAATGTTTTCAATTAGTTTAGATGAAAATATTATTTTTTGAATGATGCTATAATTAAATATATGATTGCATAAGTATGACGTTAATATAATACATACAATGTTAATATAATTTACATTACTAAACATTATAACTATATATATAGTTATAACTTTTAATTTTTTATGATATAAATATTTATTTTTTTTTAATCTATGTTGCTAAAAATGCTTCTATATCTCTTGGACGAGGTTCGGAAGTACTTATAATTTTTACTTTTTCAGGAGATGAGTTATTTTCCATCATACCAGTAAATAATTTGTCTTGACTTCCTGTTTTTTCTGTATATTTATTTTTTATCATTTTACTATTAAGTAATAATATAATTGTAGTTAGTAAAGTTGAATAAAATAATTGAGAAATTCTATTATCAATATTCATTTCAAATACAAATAATAATAAGATTGATAATAGTATTGATACTAATAATACATTACTAAATATTGATGAAATTATTTTATTTTCTTTAATAAATTTATCACAATTATTTATTGCATCCTTATGTGATAGAGTCATATTTATATTATATTTAAATTATATATAATAAATCTAAAAAAATAAATTGAAATAAATTTTTATATCTATATAATTTGACTATTTTTATATTCTAACATTTAATATAAATTATAGATTTTGATATTTTTAGAACTTATTATGATATATTTAACAAAAAATAAAAATTTAATATAGAACATATATATTTAATTATCTAAATTTATAAATTTAAAGGATTAAATTTATTAATATTATATGCAGGAATTTGACTATTTCTTGTATTATGTGTTGCAATATCTCTGATATAATATTCATCTTCAGTAAGAACATCATTTCCATCTGGAATCATATCATCAATATATCTGATATTTTGTAAAATAACTCTGGTTGATACTTTTTTAATATATTTAACTAATTTTGAATTTTGAAGTTGATTATATATTTCACTCTTTTCTGGCTTGCCATTTCTTCCAATGTTAGCTTCATACCAATTTTCATATTTATCTACAATTTCAGATAAGCATGTCTTAGAATCTGGTGAATAGATGCAAAATTCATCTATAAATCTGTTTAATACATCTTCTTTATTTCTATAAATTGCAACTTCTTTATCAATTGTTGGCTTTAAAATATTTTTTAATTCACCTTTATGATTAAGATGTAAATCTTTATAATATTCTACTAAAATTGATAAGAATGCATTCTTAATTTCAGGATTAAATGAAAATTCTTTAGCAATTTCAGGATCATTTAATTTCTCAAACTCATTATCTGGGTCTGGATTATCACAAAACTTCATTTTAAACTCATATGTTACTATACGACGCCAAATACCATGATCAGTTGTTTTAATACTAAATTGATAATTTGTTGTTACCATATGAGAACATGTTGGTCTGAAAATTTGTGCCTTTTCAAAAATACCTCTACCTGCCATTGACTCTTGTGAAGTTAATTCTTTAAGTTTAGCTGTATTTAATGCTTCATTTTTTTCTGTTTCAGAATAATAAGCTAATCTTGCAATTTTAAGTTTCATTAACTCTTCATCTGCCCCCGATGATCTTCCTCTTGCCTCAGTCAAGAAAGACATACTCATTTTTGCACCGTATTGGCCTAATACTGATTTAATAAGCTCTGAAAATGCTGATTTACCATTAGCACCCTTACCTGTTAAAATTAAGATAATACTATCTTTAGGTTTTCCATCTAAACACGTAGCTAAATAGTACATAATCCAATGAAATGCATCTAATTCATTTTTAGGAAACATTCCTAAAATAACATTTAATAATTTAATTACATGCGGATTAGTTGGATTATATGGTACATAATCAGTTTCAGTAAATAATGAAATATGATAATTATGATAATGTCTAATTAATTTTGGATTTGTAGATAATTCTAATACTCCATTACCTACACCCATAATATTTTGATCACTATTTAATTTTTTAATAAAACCTCTAGATCTAAAGAAACATTTGGCTTCTTTAATAACTCCATTTTTGAAGTCTGTTTTATATAATCCTTGAGATGCTTTTTTTAAATTTTTAGTTCTAGAGATAATATAATTATTTCTATCTTCATCATCAGGATTATTTTCAATACTTGTTTCTGCTTTTTTAACTACATTACTAATAATATTTGGTAGCTTATTAGACATATATAAAATAAGATTATCTGGTTCATGTTCTGCTCTCCATTTAAATATCTCACCTTTATCACAAGTATCACTTTCTAATACAAATTCATACCATTGTCCATTTTTACCAGTACTATCTACATCATATACAAACTTTTGTTTGAATAAATGATAAATATAGTATGCATAATGAAATTGGTATAATGTTCCATTTAAAATTCTATTATCTCTACAATAAACATCTAATTCAATTGTATTATGAATATCTTTATTTAATATTTTTTTAAATTTTACATTATTATCTTCAATTGCCCAATAGATTAATGATTTCATAGTTAATTTACTATTATTTTCATCATCATTACAAGCTGTTGCCCACATTCTTTCAAATTCTTCAGTATTATATTTAGACTCAGCTCTCATACTAAATAGTTTTGCAATTGGTTTAAATGCAGGTCTTAATTGTACATTAATATTTGCTAATGCAAATACTACATTACGCCATAAATTTCTATCTTCAGCTCTTTTAATATCTAATATATCTTCAACTATTTTTCTATAATAATCTAAATTATCTTCTACATAAGAATTAAATGTATTAAATGTACAAATAGTTTCTTCCTTTTCTACATCAAATGAATTTGTTTTATTTAATGTATCTAATACTTTTAAATGATATTCTTCTTTAAGTTCATAATATCTATTTTTCATTAAACTTCCTCTAAAATTAATACTTAATTCAGATATCATATTATATGTTGGAATTAAATTTTCTAAACTTTCATTATAAATTGTTACATTTCTACGAAAACTAGATCTATAAATACGTAAAATTTCATATGGTTCTGTACTATCTTCTTTACAATTATACATCAGATAAACTGGAACAGATACGGATCCAATATCAAATATTCCTTCTTTTAATTCATTTTTAAACTGTTCTTTAAAAAACTGTTTAAGTTCTGGATCATTTAACATCTTATAAAATAGTAATTTTTTTGCCGGTCTAGCTAACATTACTTCAGGAATTAAAATATGAAAACCATTCTTATATAATTTTTTATCTTCTTTATATACTAACGTTTTTTTAACTGTTATTGTGATATAAAATTGATCTGTTTTATCAATAATTAATAAATCTTCCATTATTTCCAACATTCTTGTTAGAAATAAATCAAATGATTTTAATTTTAATTCATTTTTATCTTCTTCTTGTAATAAATCAAAATCAAACATTATGCCTGAACCTTTTTTATTAATATAATCATTTAACTGTACTTCACGAAAATGTAAAACTAACTTATTTTTAGAACAAATTTGCAATAACTCAAAAAATCTACTATAACTCTCATTATCAATATAATATCTACCCCCAGGGCATGTAATATTAGCTTTAATTGTTGAGTCTTTAGATAACATAAATGGTTTTAAGTAATCTAATAAAATTAAATAGTCAGGGTGATTTTCATAATAAATTTTATTTAAAATGTTATTATTACGGTTATATCTATTAACTACTTTATATTCTACAGTATTTTCATTGATTTCTTCATACTCAGCTGTATTATCACTAATCTCTTCATACTCCTCAAAATTAATATTTGAATTATCAGTATTTTCAAGATTCATAGTCTTTACTCAATATGTAGATATATCTTTATATATATATTAATTTGATTAATTTAAATCAATTTTAAATACATATAGGGCGTTATAACAGTTGTTTGGTACCTGAATAATTTATGATTAATAAAAAAAATATAGAAGTATTAAATCTATGATAATACTATTAAGATAGAGTTATTATATCAAATGGCATTATTGTATTATTTACTAAATTGTAGTTATTTGTTAAATCAATAATTTTTATCTTAATATCGTTTTTATTTGTCTTAAATAATACATATAAATAGTTATAGTCATAATAAGATAATTCATTTATAGTCTTAATACTTATACTATTATATATATTATGAATCATTACTAATTTATTAGTAAATTGCTTATTATTTACAATTTTATCATGTTTAAAATTAAATAAAAATGATTTAATAACTATTGTATTTTCACATTTAAACTTTTTTTTATTATATCGTTTAAGTGTTTTATCTATATTACATAATTTAAGTATATCATCATAACTACTACGTTTATATAATTTAATTAAATCTTCATTATTATCATCTAAAGTAAATAAATCTTCATATATTATAGGTTTATTATATCTATATAGATATTTGTCATCTATATAGATAATTAGAAAATTTAAATATATTCTATATATATATTCTAATATAGTTTTTATTATAATTAGAGTATCTTCGGAACTATACATTTTAAATATTTTTTAAAATTGATATTTTAAATTATATCACTGTATTATATTACAATACAAATATATTCTAATACAAAATTTAAATTTACGTTATGAGCTTTTATGAAGATATTGAAGATCATGATGATCATCATGAAGATGATTTAGATCATGATGAAGAAGAATCAAATAAACCAATTAAAAAAAATGATGATGATGTTAATGAAGATGATGAAGAATTTGAAGATGAATATGAATTAGAATATGATATAGAACAAGAAAATGATATTGAAGATGATGAATACGAAGAAGAAAAAAATTATATAGAAGATAATATTAACTTTAATGAAAATGAATTAGATAATGAATCTAGCTTTGAATATATTGTTCCTGCACATGAACGTATCACAAGTAATACTTTAACTCAGTTTGAAAAAGAAGAATTAATTTCTGTTCGTGCACAACAAATTTCACAAGGATCTTATATATTTGTTACTAATATTGAAGGAGTAAGTGATCCTATTGAAATTGCTAATATTGAATTAGCAAATAATAAATGCCCACTCTATGTTAAAAGACATATCGGCCGTACTAATAAAACAGAAAAATATGAATTATGGAATCCTAATGAAATGAATAAACCTAAAGCTTAACTAAAAATTTACATAAGTTTCTTTTCCATTTGGAAGTTTAGTATTATTTTTAATAAAAATATCTATTTCTTTTTCATAATTAATATTATTTTGAGCACTTTTATATAATTTAATTATACTTCCTATATTTTTTTTAACTTCTTCTTCAATTTCATTATATAAGTTATTATCGTTTTTAAAATAATTATTTAAATAATTCATAATATAAGTCAAATTATCATTATTTAGTTGTTCACTAACTAATGTTAAAAGTTTTAATAATGAATTTAAAAATTCTTCATATGTAATTTTATTCCAATAAAATAAATTTTCTAAATCTTTATCTAAAATTAAATATTGCATTGTAATCAAATTATTAGTTGTATTAAGAAATGCTAAAATTCTACAATTATCATTTTGAGGATTTTCTTTATTAAAATTAATTTCTTTAAATATATTAATTAAACATACAATAAATATTTTAGAAAAATAAACATTATCATCATAACTTAAATCATTTATTTCTTCTTTTAAATTATTAATCTCATTGTTTATATTAAAACTTGATAATATATTATTAATTTTATGAAAATCAATAGATGTAATATCTGTTTCAACAAATTTATTTAAACCATTTATATTGATTATATTTTTAATATTAAAAATAGTTTTATTAAAACTATTATTAATAGTACTATTATTAATATTATATTTCAAAATATGTTTTTGAGTTTTTTCATGTTTATTTTTATGATATTGTCGATCGAAAGTAATATTACATAGATCACATTTTAAATCTTCCTTTTGTTTATTGCATGGTGTTTTAATATTTAAATGTTCATTTAATTTAGATTTATATTTAAATTGTTTATTGCATTTAGGACATGAATAAATTAGTTTATTCATTATTAATATTAATATATATATTTATAATTTTTTAATTAAAAAATAAATTTCTATGGACGGTTATATGTGTTTACCCGTCCATAGAAGAAACATATTATATAATTTATAGTTTTAATATAAATTTACTATCTTCTTCTATAGTTGGGTGAATTCACCATTTACCGTATATAGAATTTTTTTAATTTTTTTTTATTAAAAAAATGAGATTGTTTTTACAATTAATAATTTTAGTAATTTAATTAAAACTGATTCCCTCATTTTCTAAATCAGTTTTATAATCAGAACTAATATAATTATTAATTTTATTAACTGTTTGTAAATCATTTTCACAAATTTCTTTAACAATGTCATTTAAAATTTCATATTTAATTTGATACATTTCATTTTTAACTTTAAAATTTTCTAATAAATCAAATATACGTTTTTCTATCGATTTTGCATTTGTACATTTGTAATAAATACAATAGAAAAAGGGTTCAATGCGACCAGTGTTATATGAAGATAATCTAGATTTTAAGTTATTAGTTCTTCCTAGTTTAAATATATGTTGCATAGCTTGGCTATTTGTAGTTGCAATATAAATATATTCATCAATTTCTAATTGATTTGTTTTAATAATAAATTTTTCAAAATGTTTATTTAAATTATTGGTATTAAGTTTATTTATCTCATTAATTTTATTTAAATTTTTACCCTTATTTAAATTATCTATTTTATCTAAATGTTTTTTAGTATTATTATGAATTTCTTGATGTTGTTTTCTTAAAAATATAACATTACATAAATTACATTTTAATTCTTCTTTTGATTTATCACATGAAATTTTTCTATTTAAATGATCTTTTAGTTTAGATGGCGAAATAAAATATTTATTGCATTTATAACATTTATTAGTCATATCTATGCTTCAAATTTATATTTTGCTTGTTCTCTTATTATATCATATATTTAATATCTAAATTCAATTTTAAAAAATTGAATTTTTATCTAAAAGATAAAATATATAATATAGTAAAATAATCATGAAGTTTTGCACTAATTGTAACAATATTTTAGAAAAAATTACTAAAGGTGATATTTTATCATTTGAATGTACAACCTGTTTGCATTCAATTCCAGCAGAACCAAGTGATACTTTAATGTTAAATGTATCATTAAAAGAATCAGAAAGTTTATATAAAGAAGAAATTTATTTAGATATTGCTAAAAATGATAATCTTGCACCATTAGTTTTTAAAAATTGTACTAAATGTGATGAAACTATTATTAAACAAATTATGATTGGAGATAAAATGGAGGCAATGTATATTTGTCCAAAATGTGGACATAAGATGTTTTAATTACTAGATGAAGCAGTTAAACTAGCAGTAGATAAACTAAAAGTATTACTTACTGGCACTTTAGATAAAGATAATAATTTTCTAGATTCATAGTATTCTTTATTAACATTTTGTTCAATTTCAATTTCTTCATATTCTTCTTTAGTGTTATTTAATTTTTTCTTCAATTTAGAATTTAATGAATTTAATGGTATATGTTCAATAATTTCATCTATAGTATTTTTTTTAGTATATATATTATTTATATTATTTAGACAAAATATATCAGATACATTAATAGATTTAGAATTATATTTGAAATCTTTAAATAAATCATTTATTAATTCTAAATTAGGATTTTGTATTTCATTATTATTATAATTATTAACATCAAATATTTTTTGTAATATATTGTATGCTTTTTCATTTAACGATGTTAATAAATCTATAATTCCATTATTAATTTTAATGTTATTCGTTTCTGTATGGTTATTAATAAATAAAATAAGTTTGCTAGATAAATTAAATATATCTATTGCTGAAAAATACGTAAACATTTTTTCAAAATTATTTGATTTAAATATAAAATTAATTTTTTGTTTTGGGTCATCTTTAATATTAGGAAATATCTTTACTAATTCATTTATTATTTTTTTTTGATCATTTTTTATATATGTTTTTTTATCTATTTTATAATCTATAATATCATGATCTAATTTATTAAGATTTATAAATGATCTACTATAATCAATTATACATGCATAAATTCCTCTATGTTTAAATGAATATATATTATCTTTGTATGAATTTTTATCTAAATTCTTCTCCTTATCTAAATTTAGATTATATATAACATGGTTATTTATATCATTAATAGTATGTTTTTCATTTAAAAGTATATTACTTAAATGTAAATCTCCATGGATAATTCCTTTAATATTTAAAATATATAATCCATATAAAATTTCAAAAATATATTTTTGAAAATCATATAAATTAGTATATATTTCTTTATTTTGTAATAAATATTGGTATAAGGATTGTCCAGCATATTCAGAAATTAAACATATAGATACATCAGACATTAATATATTATTTTCTATAAGTTCCATGGATTGTTTAAATTTTTTTATTAATTTTGCTAATATTTTAGTTCTTTTTTTATTATACATATCAGTAAATCCATCTTTAATCGAATTTATATGATAAATTAATTCTTTAGATTTATCACTAGCTAGTACTTTATTATATATATTTTCATTATCATATATAAATCTGTTTGATTTTTTAATTAAAAACCAATCTATAAACATAGCAAATGAAGGCGATATCATATTATAAATTATTTCAGTAACAATTTTATTAATTAATATTTCTTTCCATTGATAATGAATAATATTATTATATTCTTTAAGTTGATTATAATTAAGTGTCATAACCTTTTGTCCTATTATTAATTTATTACAATTATTACATGAGAAATATCTAAAATAATGTATAACTTCTAATATGTCACTTTTAAATTTTGTATATAAAGAAACATAGAATTGTTTATCATTTTCACCAAACATAACATCATTATATATTTGATTTAAATTAATATCCTGTTTTTCTAAATTAATATTATACATTTCTATAATCCAGCCAATACAATAAATTATAACTAATATTTTACTATTTTTATATTTACTTATATATTTATTTCTTATATTCATATTTTCAATATTAAACACATCAACTTCAAATTTAATAGTGCCGTTTTTTATAAAAGTGAGAATATAATTATATACTTTATCAATAATTGTAAAGTTTTTTGATAATTTTAAATAGTTGACTAATCTATATGAATACATACCATCTTTAGAAATAATAGAATTAGATGTTAATATAAATTTATTAACAATTTCATTATTATTTTTTAAACCATATATATAACCATAATTAATGAATTTATTATTTCTATGTACTCTTAATACAGTATAAATAGTATTAGTTTTTGATAAATTAATAGATGTATGTATATCAATTAATTTGATATATCTATTAATAGAAGATTTTTCATAATTATAAGTAATATTTTTGTATTTATTTATATTTATTTTATTATTATATAAAGGTGTTAATATCTTAATTAACTCTTTTGCTTCACTATCATTTAAATTATTATTCATAATACTTTTTTAAAGAAAATTAAAAATTAGATATATATTAAATTATATATTATCTAATTAAATTTGTAAACAAATTAATATGTCTGAAGAAAAAAAACCAAAAAGACAAATAAAAAAATTAACTAAAGAAGAAATTGAAGAATATTTAAAAGGTAGTATACAAATTCCAAAAGATCAATGGATGAAATTACATGATAATTCCCAAATAAGTTATTTTAAAAATGATGGTGGATTTGTTAAATCCGGATTTATAAAATTGTTATATACTAAAGATAATGAAGATTATATAAGATACGGAAGTAAATTAAATCCATCTAATGGTGATAAATATTATCGAGAATTTACAATAAAATTAGATAATATAAAAGAAATTTGGAAAAAAATAGATCAGGATGCAATTATAGAATATAAATTAATTAAGAATAATATTAATAATACTTTAGTTGAATATACTGAAAAAATTAATATATTAGAATCAAAAGTTACAAAATTAGGTGATGATATAGTTAAAATATTAAAATTAATAAAAAAAATACATAAGCTTGATTCTTTAGATGATTTAAAAAATCTTTAATCTACAATACTTGCAAAACTTAATTTTTTATACCCAACCATTGCCGATCTTGTAGGATGTTTAGGAGGAATTCTTGTATTAATAAAACTATCAGTATGGATAGGTTCTATTTTTTGTTCATTTCTATTTTTTTTTCTTTCTTTTTCTAGAGCAACTTCGTCTACGCTTTTTTTCGAAGTTAAAAATTCAAGATTTTTATCATTGAAATCTTTTTTAATTTTATATGATGAACTCATTATTATATGATTATATATTAAAATATATAAAAAAAATAAAAATATAATATTTTATATTATTATTTAAAATGTATAAGTATCTTTATTTATAAAGACAACTATAATAATAATCAATAAAAGATAAATTTTGAAGAAAGTCATATACAATATCATATTTTTCTTTTACATCTAAATTAATTTTTTTATTATTTATTTCAATTAACATTAATAAAGCCAATTTATTAGCTTTCATATAATTAATATTAATATCTGTAGATACAGGAGTAAGTGTTAATTGTGTCTTATTTTTCATAATTGATGAAATATTCACAGTATTTTTTTGTAATGTTTTATGATTTTGAATAATATATCTAGTTAAAAATTTAAGAAACAAATTATATTTATTAAATTCTGGCTTAAATTGGGGAAATAATACTAAATATAAATTAATATCTTGACCTTTTAAAAAGATTTTTAAATTTGTAATGTTAGAAACATTATAATATCCTTTATGAATTTCTATATTTGTATTATTTAGTTTATCATAAAAATTTAAATCTTTTTTTAAATTATGATTATATACAAAATTTCTAATTTTTGCCATTAAATTACTTTCTAATAAAATATTAGAATAGTTTTTAGTTTTATTAAAATCCTTAGATCTAAGAATTAATCCATAATTAGGAGAATAATTTACATCTTGATGTTGTTTTTTAAATCGTGTAATTTCTTGATTTAAAATATCCATAATTGAATTAATATTATCATTAGGTTGTAAATGATATTGTTCTAAAATAGGTAATCCTATATCATTATTTTTATTAATTTCAATTTTTCCATCATTATTAAATTTAGTCATATTTACCGATTGAATTAAAATAATCTTATTAACAGGATTAAAATGATTTTCAATAAATGGATGAAAATCAATATATTTAAAACAAATAGTATAACAATGATTAATATCTAGTTTATCAAAACTAAAATCTTTATATTGTTCTAAAATTTCATTTAAAACTTCAGAATATGTTTTATTATTAATAAAAATTAAATTAGTAGCATCATAAGCTTTATTGGTAGAAATTCTCCATGAATTATTATAATAATAAATATTAATAATAGTTCCATCATATACTTTATATAATTCATAATCATTATTAATGATATGGTCATTAATTTCACTTCTAATAAGCTTTTGAGAATTAAATAATTGTACTGGGATTAAAAGAGTTGTAAATTTATTTGTTTCTCTATTATAATTAAAAATAATACCATTACATTCAAAGCTAATAGGATTATTAAAATCAGATTTAAATCTATTACCAATAAACATAATTCTAAAATCTTTATTTGTTTGTTCGTTTTTTTCGATTACTGTTTTAATATGATTTTTAAATAAAAATGCCCGCAAACTTGGGATATTTTGTTCATTTTTATCTGATAGAAATTTAGAAATATTCATAATCAATGTCTTTTTGAAATGAATATTTACAATTGGTATTTACTTTAATAGTATTTAATTATATATTAATATATAACTTTAAATCAAATTTATTTAACTTAACAAATTTGATTTAGAATCATTAATATTATCATTCTCTAAGATAGTAGATTCATATTCTTTTTTATTCATAAGATATTTAGATCCAATTTTACCAGCAGTTCCTGCCGCAGATGATACAGTTCCAGAAATTGAAAAATCCATATCATTTTCAAAATCATTTATTTCTTTAGCTTCATAATTAAATTTACCTACAACATTATCTAATTTCTTTTCATTGTCATAATTATATAATTTCTTTTCAATACTTGTTTTATCATTAATAAAATTATTAGCTAATTCTGGTTGTTTAGATTTATAATTATATATTTCATAATTATTATTGGATTTATTTAATATATCTCTATTAACTTCTACTGATTTTTGTATGAATTTAGATAATAATTCATCATTATTATTATTTCTAATTTTATTATTCATTAATTCTTTATTATTTCCTTTATCAATAAAATTTTCATTATTAGACTTTATACTTTTATGTAATATATCAGTTAATAATGATGTAATTTGTTTAGTAGAATGATTTGTATTTTCTTTATTATTTCCTTTATCGTTATTTTTTTTATCGCTATTAAAATCTGATATATTTTTTCTAACATCTAATAATATTTTGTTTATTTTATATTCTTTTTCAAGTTCTTCACTGAATTTAGCTCTTTTATCATCTATTATAACAGTATTAATTTCATTATTTTTAAAATGTTCTTTGCGTTTATTTATTTTTCTACTCATATCTTTTAATGATGATTTAAATTTATTAGTAGATGTTGTTGTAGTATTTTTTTTTCTATTTATAAAATTAGATGTTAATAAACTTAATTGATTATTTAAATTAGTTTGTATTTCATTAGTTTTATCAACTTTAATATCTGCCAATCCTTGATCTTTACTTTTTCTAATATTTGTATTACTAATATCAGCTTGTTTTATAATTTTATTATAATTGGCAATTTTTATTTTATGATCAGGAAGAGATTCCCATCCTTTAGATAAATTATTACCATTTGTAGTAATATTATTATTAAATATATTTATGTTATTATTTTCATTAATTTCATAACCTAATACAGTATTATCAACTAAAGATTTTTTATCAAAGACAGTATTATGCGATGTTGATATATTATTCATAGCTTCTTTAAAATTTTTATATCTGTCTTTTAATCCATTATAAGCTTTTTTTTTATTTTCTAAAACTTGAGCTTCTGTAACACCAGCAGAATGAATACTATTAGATGAGTCATCTTTAAATGCTTTTCTATAATCATCTTTTCTACTCCAAATTTGTTTTTTATAATCTCCCATTAATGGTCCTTCATTTGTTTTACGATTATCTTGACTTAAATCGCCAAGAAATAAATCTGGAGTATGGGGTTCAACCCCAGCTCTACTCCCTGTATATCTAGAATTTAAAAAAGATTGGGAATTCTTATTTTTTCTTTGTTCATCAGAAGCTAATGTAGCTTTATCAGGAGTGAAATCTTTTAAAGTATTACGATAATAATCGTTTAATAATTCTTTAGATTCAATTATAGGAGTTATTTCATATTTATTATAAATTTTCTTAGAATCTATATAATTAGGAATTTTAGAAAACATAATTATATATTTTTATTAGTATATATAATATATAATATAATATAACTAACAAAAAAAACAAATCATAACTAAAATCAAAAATGACCTCTAACTCTAGTATATTACAAGACGACTTTATAATTCATCTATCAGACACTTTTACATTTGATAGATCTACATTTAAATCAAATTACGATAGCGAATGTAGATCATACTATGATAGTGACTATAATAGCACTATCTCACCTTCATCATCTGAAGATGAAAATAATTTTGAACGAACTCATAAAAAAATAAATGAACCTCAAAAATATAAAAATAAAACAATATATCAACAAAGATTTAATAAATTAGTTTTTAATATTGAAAAGGTTTCTTTATTGGATAAATTAAAATTAAAATTAAAATAACATTTATGTTATTAAAAATTAAAATCATTGATTTTTTTTTATAATATATAAATATAGTAACTAAGATAAAATAATAATGTCTAAAATTATAAAAGAAGTTAAATTAGATAATAATACTGATTCTGATTTATCAAATATTGATAGTGATGAATACGATAGTGATTCATCATTTGAAGAAATTTTTGAAATAAATGGTTTGTTAGATTCAAATGAAATAGTATTAGAAAAAAAATATAATACTATAAAAAAAAAAGATAAAAAGCCCGAAATAAAAATAAAAAAAATTTTTAATAAAAAAAAAAAAAATCCAAAAGTTACTAAAAATTTAATACTTAAAAAAATAATTATAAAAAAAAAATAATTTAGATATGATTAATTATAAAAATACTAATATTATAATGGATGATTATCATCATAAATTAAATTTGATTTAAATTTTTTGTAGAAATTTTAAATTGTATATAATTATATAATTTATAAATTATACTATCTTCTAATAAATCTAAATTAATTTTTATACCATCATAATTTTGATTAAATAATGAATTATCTAAATGTTCTCTTTTTAAAAAATTTAATATAGATTTTAAATCATCTTTATCTAATTCAAGACATACTTTACAAATATATTGTTTAATATTAATTATATTTTTTTCTTCAAAATCTTTATTCATATTTTTAGAGAAAGACTTCTTATTTTATATATAAAATATAATTTAAATAGATAATTAGTTTATTTTTTATATTTTATATATAAATCAAATACATTTTTATTTTCATTAATAATACTATCAGTATTGTATAATTTAGATAAATTATTAATTAAGTTTATATGTAAATAATATGACTTATAAATATCATATAAAATTTCAAAGCTATCGCATTCAATATAATCTGGACTATCTTTATATATACAAATTAATCTATTTGATAAATTAATCTCAGGATCATATGAAATAATTGAATTTTGTAATTTATCAATATTTAATATATCTTCACAATTATTTTTTTTTATTTTATCATTAGATAAATCTTTATTAAATGGGTAAATCATATTACTAAAATATTCCCATTTATTGTCTTTATTTTCTAATATTTTTTTCTTTAATTCTTCTTCATTATTAATCATTAGAATAATATCATTTAATTTTTCTTTAGTGTTATCAGATATTAATGTTAATTTATAATAAACTTGTTTATCTACTAAAGGAATAAATGGACACGCATTAACATTAATTTTATCTGAACCTGGATCAAATTTAGCTTTACCCACTTTAATAGGTATATTTTGTCCTTTTATAAAATTTGGTATATTTTTTTTCATTTTAATAATACCATTACAATATTCATTAGTTAAACTAACACTATTGTTTATGATATTTTTAATATTCATTTCTAATATTACTTCTCCATTAGAATATGATATACATTCAGCTTCGAATTGAATACATACAAATAATAATCCATTTAAATCTGACTGATCTGTTTGTATTAATGATCTATTTAAAATTTTATTAATTTTTAAAATATATACTTCAAGATAACATTTATTAGTAAATTTTTTATCAATAAGATCTAAAATTACTGCATTTATATCTTTAGAAAATATAATATTAATATTATTTATATTAAGCTTAACATCAAAAATCTTATTAATAATCATATGAACTAATTATATTACAATATATATTAAATTCAATTTTAAAATTTAATATATATTGTAATACGTAATAATAAAATATGATCCTAATTTATGGGGGTTCAGGATTTATTGGAAAACATATAATTAAACAATTAAATTTAAATAATATGAATTATATATTATCTAAAAAAAGAATATATAATTATATAGATATTTTAACAGATATTAATACATACAGTCCAAAATATATTATATCGGCAGCAGGATTTAGTACTCCGACTACAATAGATTATTATGAAAATAATAAATCTGATTTATTATTAACTAATACAGTAGGTAATTTAATATTAGCACATTTATGTAAAAAAATGAATATTCATCTGAGTTTAATTATGTCAGGTTGTATATATCAATATGATAAAAAACCATATGGATATGAAAAATATGAAACAGATACGCCAAACTTTTTTGGAAGTTATTATAGTACAAATAGAATCCAAACTGAAGAATTATTAAGTATTTATAATAATATATGTATTTTAAGACTTAGAATGCCTATTTCGGAAAATTTACATCCTAAATCATTAATAACTAAAATTATTAATTATAAAAATGTAATTGAAATTCCTAATTCAATGTCTGTTTTAGATAATGTTTTACCGTTTATTATTAAAGTTATTAATAATAAATTAGTAGGAACATTTAATTTAGTTAATAATGGTATAATAACGCATCCAGAAATATTAAATTTATATATAAAATATATAAATCCAAATTATACTTATACTATTATAAATGAAGATAAACAAAAATGTTTAGTTAAAAGATCTAATTGTAATTTAAACAATAATAAATTAAGATTATATCATGACCCTGGAAATATTTACAATTCAATAGAAGATATTTTTAAAAATTTATCAAAAACTTTAAATAAATATAATTTATATTAAATTTAATTTTATATATATAGAAATATTAAATATGGATAAAGAGGAATATAAACTAATTGATATTAATTATTCTGAAGAAGATAAAAAAAAAGTAAATAAATATAATCAAGAACACTATTTAAAAGCATGTGATTTATTAAAATATAATAGAGATAAAATATTAAATGATAAAGAATATGAAAAATTATCAATTGAAAAAAGAATAGAAATTACACAAAAAAATGAAGATTTTAAAGAATTTTGTAAAACATATCCTATAGTTAGTAAATATATTATTGCATTTGGATTATTTTCTAAAAAAGCATTTATTAAATATTTGAATTGGAAAGCACGAATTAGACCTACTGATATGCTTCGAGCTAAATTAGTAGGAAATCAAAGAGAACAAGAAAAATATAAAAATAAATATATATATGCAATTTATATTAAATATCTTTATCAATCTAAAGTTCCTCATGTAAATCTTTCAGATATTAATTCGATGTATATTAAAACAGTAGAAGATTTAAATAAAGATACTGATGCATTTTTTGATCTTTACGAAAAAGAAGTTGAAATTCAAAAACAAAACGAAAAAGATAACAGTGAAGAAAAAAAACAAAAAATTATTAACCAATTAAAAATGAAATATAATAATAATTAAAAAATGGATATACAATTTGCTTATGTACAAAAAAAGACAACAAATGAAAAATTTGTTATAATATATAAAGATGATAAATCACCAATTAATATATATAAAATGTGTTATGAATCTATTTATAATAAAACATATAATGAAGATCTAAATATATATGATCTTATATATATAAAAATTGGATTAAAAATAAATTATAACAAAGATATATGGATTAAATTAGTAAAAGAAAATATGAAGACATTAAATTTAATACATTTAATTGATGATATGCATTTAATGATTATATATAATAGTAATTATATATTATTTGAGTATGATTCTAATAAAGAAATATTAAATAATATATTAATTGATACGTTTTTTGAAAGTTACATATATTAATTAAATTTTTGTTTTTTTTCACATTAGTTAATATAAGTACGTCTCATCAAAAATGAAATTTTTAAATCTCATCACAAAATGTGTTCTCACAACCTTTTTAATAAAAACCACTCATTCTAAATTATGTAATTATAATGGAAAAATGAAATATAAATTAATATCAGAAAATACTAAAGAATTATCTAATGAGTTAAATACTATGGCTAATTATCCATTACCTACATGGTATACCGATAGAAATCCTAATTCATTAGATGAAGTTAAAAATCAATTAGATAATTGTAATGGAGAGGTAAGTACTATTATAGTATATGGATTACCTGATAAAGATTGTTCAGGAGGAGAATCCTCTGAAGGATCAAATAAAAATTCAGATGATTATAACAAATTTATTACCAAATTAAAAACAACAGTTGGTGATAAACCTATTATATATATAATTGAACCAGATGCATTATCTTTAACAGTTAAAGGTGGATGCGGAATTCAAAAAAATTATATTGAAAATATTAAACTAGCATTAAATATATTATCTGAAAATCCAAATGCAGAAATTTATTTAGATATTGGATATTGGATTATAATATATGATGATAAACAAATTAAAGAATTTTTAGATATTGTTGGTCAAATTGATTGTTTACGAAGAATCAAAGGATTTAGTCTAAATCTTTCAAATTATAGAACTACTGATGAAAGTATAGAATCTTGTAAAAAAATTAGAGAAATAAGTGGAATGGATTATAAATGTATTATTGATACTAGTAGAAATGCAAATGGACCAAGTAAAAATAATATATGGTGCAATCTAAAATCTGCCGGAATTGGTGAACCACCTACAGATCAAACTGGAATTGACTTTATTAGTTACTATCTTTGGATTAAACCAGCTATTGAAACTGATGGAATTTGCGATGGAAATGAAGAATCATTTAAAAGTAATGCAGGTGCAGGAGGAGCAGATTTAGAATGGTTTAAAATTCTTTGGAATAATGGAAAATTAAAAGATAAAAGTATTACATTTAATGATATTACTAATTCTTCAACTATTAATCCAACTTTTGAAGAATTAGAACAAACTTCAACTCCAAGTGAAACTCCAACTCCAAGTGAAACTCCAACTCCAAGTGAAACTCCAACTCCAAGTG